>Ga0209427_10004824_pt1 | contig 15524 bp, 15 predicted proteins | sample DeeMarSWOR136_30_FD_187465 | JGI IMG/M metagenome (GOLD analysis project Ga0209427, IMG submission 187465) | Marine sediment microbial communities from White Oak River estuary, North Carolina - WOR-1-36_30 (SPAdes) (version 2) | ecosystem: Environmental > Aquatic > Marine > Intertidal zone >...
CTGTTAAGGCTATTTCTCTTGTTATCCGTACTTTTTCAACTTTAGACATTTTGAATGTCACGCTAACAAATCTCATTTTCTCAGAGATAAAACTTGGCGCTCAGCTTTGATTCTGAAAGATGCTTTGTTAAATTGGCCATATGACCTGTGGAAGAACCAATCCAAGAAAAAAGTGGAGGTGCGGGGAAATTTCTGGTGATATCTCCACGTGGGTGGGGTCCAAATCCCACCCAACCCGTTCTGGATGAACCTCATACGGTTTTTACTTGCGTGTGTTGAATGCTTGTTTCTTCTTCTGAATTCTATCGTTTATCCTCGTCTTCAGTATGTCGTTGCGACGCTAACCTAGTCTCTCGATTTTGAATATTACGGGTCGAAACCAATCATTGCAGCCTGCAATCACAAGACCTAGCTGTTTGGCTCCAATCATGTTTGCTCCTGATCCAACGTTGAGAATAGCTTTGTAGATGTCAGCCCACGCCCACGGACAACGGTTATAAAATTCCTCGGGTGCTTTTGAGGGATCGACGATGAATTCTTGTCCTTCTTTGAAGCATTCACAAGGCCCCTGAGGTCTGCAGCCTTCTTCCAAGTAAGTATTAACCAAATCTTGATGGAATGTCCTTTTTAGAACGGTAATTTTGCAGCGGGGCATCTTTGAGGCCAATGATAATTCACCGCATTCCTTTTGTATTTGTCAAGATTTATAGATAACTCCAACTATTGCGCGCACCAAACCTAGACAGCTGTTTCCAGACATTCACAGAACTGAGGATGAAGAACTTCAACATGGTGAGAAGCTTGAATATCAAGAATGGCTACAAATCAGCATGTATGGTGACTGTCTTTGGTGTGATACAATTCTTTCTTTTGACGTCTTTGGCTGCATTGGTCTATCCTGGAGGTTTTGATTACTTTGGATATTATTTTAGCGATTTGGGAGCAGTGGTGGCTAGGAATGGCGAGCCGAATTCAACCTCATCGATATTGTTTACTGTAACGGTAACACTGGTCGCGCTAACCCTCATTCCATTTTGGCTAATTATACGTTCACTGTTTACGAAATCAAGACTTGAAAAGATCTTGAGCAAACTAGGATCTGCCCTCGGTCTGACAGCCTTACCTTTCCTGATTGGAGTCGCTGTATCCCCAATCGACACTCAATTGGAAACCCACATTCTGATGACCCTAATCTTCTTTTCACTCTTCGTGCTAGCCACTCTCATTTATTCCATAGTTATCACGCTTGATCGAAATCACCCTAACCATTCGGGATTGGCAGGCTTAGCTTTATTCGTCGTCTCACTCGTGATTCTTGTCGACCCCCTTGCTACCTACGTGGCATTCTTGCAGACAATTGTCCTCTACGGCTATTTTGGCTGGGTGCTAATACAGACACTGCTTGCTTGGCGTGGAAGAACCAATGAGTAGTGGGTCTTTATGTCTGAAGATTCGTTGTGTGAGACAGATCGTTTCAGAGAACGACTGCTCAAGTACACAAGAAAGGCCTTTCGGCTGCTTCCTGATTTGGACAGGCCACGCATACTTGATGTCGGTTGTGGCTCAGGCGTTCCGACTCTTGAATTGGCAAAGCTAAGTAAGGGCGGAGTAGTAGGAATAGACACAGATCAATCCCTCCTCGATGAACTGAATAGAAAGATTGAGGAAGAGGGCCTTTCAGACTGCGTTACAACTAGGAAATGCTCAATGTTTGAGATGGATTTCCCAGATGAGAGTTTCGACATCATCTGGGCAGAGGGTTCAATCTCTGTAATAGGTTTCGAAAGAGGGCTCAAGGAATGGAAACGGCTACTTAAGCCTGGTGGTTTCTTGGTTGTCCATACTGAGACGGAGAATGTGTCAAATAAACTCAAGAAGATACCCAGTTTTGGATACAAGCTTCTGAATCAGTTTTCGTTGCCTGAGGACGCTCATTGGACAGAATACTATAGACCTATGGAAATCCGAATTAAAGAACTTCGAACTGAATATAGAAAGAATCCTGGAGTTCTTCAGATGCTTAGACGACGTCAAAATGAGATAGACATGGTAAAAAGAAATCCCAAGAGATTCAGCTCAGCATTTTACATAATGCAGAAACTATGAGAATCGCGAGCTATTTTGGAAATGAGAGATTGCAGCGAGGAAATTCGAGGGATATCTCCCTCTGGGCTGATCCAAGTATCTCCAGGCCCATCATCTTCAGGAACTCCTGTTTCTCTTGAAAGATTGAGTCTTCCATCTTTTTTGTGCCATGCGCCTAATTGTGTCTGCATGGTCTTTTCGGCAAAGAACAGCCTAGAGCTAAATGCCTGCCAGCAACAACACTCTGTACGCTATCCCGCCAACCACAATCGCGAAAGTTATCTCGAAAGCTGTAATTAGCCAAGCTTTCTTCCAGCCCAGCTCCTTCACCAAAGCTCCAATGGTTGCAACGCAAGGGATATAGAGCATCGCCACTAAAGTGAATACTATCATCTGGACGGGCCCAAACCCTGGAACTTCGGCGAAATTCGCGGTTCCTAGTAGAGTTGCGAGCATGATTAAAGTCAGTTCCTTTCTCAGAACTCCAAAAATCAGAGTTATTCCTGTGATTGCAGGCAGTCCCAGCCAGACAACAGTTATGGGGCTTAGAAAGTCCGCTATTGGTTCCAGTAAGCCAAGAATGTCGGCAAGTTTGATTACAAAGCTGCCGGCTATTATCAGTGGAAACGCCATCTTGACAAACTCCCACAGCCTGAACCACGTCTGTTTCACCACCGTCTCCACGTGAGGCACTCTGTAGTCGTGGATCTCCATTATCAGACCAGTCGGCTCGCCAGGCAAAGCCTTGAAAGCTACTTTCCCAAGGACAAAAATGACCACCAAGTCAATGACGTATAACAGTAATGCCCACTCGACACCTACAAACGCACCAACAAGACCTAGAATTATGACAGTTGTAGCGGCGCAGGGCACTAATGTAACTACAAAAATCGCCAGAAGCCTCTCTCTTTCAGTTTCCATGATTCTACAACCCAGACACGCAGGAACATTGCAGCCGAAGCCAAGCATCATCGGAATAAACGCTTTCCCATGCAAGCCTATTTTGTGCATCAGATTGTCCATTAAGAAAGCGATTCTACTAAGATACCCCGAGTCTTCAAGGAAGTACAGCATTAGGTAAAATGGAAGAAGGTAGGGCAGTGCGATTGTAATTCCCGCTATAAGTCCTTCCACAGCGCCACCCCAGATTAGATCTCCTGCAATTCCAGTTCCAAATATGTTCAAGAAAATCGGCTCAAAGCTGTAGAGAAAGTCACCTATCAAACCAGATGTGTAGTCTCCAAAAGAGAAGATTCCGAAAAATATCGAGAGGATCACCGCAGCCATTATTGGGTATCCAAGGATCTTATTAGTTGTCAAAGCGTGAAGCCTCTCTCTAAATGGAGGATTCACCGGCTGCACTATCTGCTGCACTTCTCTGGCGATCCGCCCAGCAGCCTCGTATCTCTCAGAAGTTATCACGGTTGAACATAAATGTCCATGAATGCTCTCAATTTCCTCTGCAAGCTTTCTCGCAGTCGACAGAATCTTCGGATCTATCTGTCGAATTCTTTCCTCTAATTGCTCATCTCCTTCCAAGACTTTTATCGCGACCCACCTAGCGGGATATGGAAGGTGTAATCTTCCAAGCAATTCAGTGAGTTCTTGAATTTTCTCTTCTACTTCTTCCCCATAGCTGATCTTTGAAGGGACAGCGTCTCCCTTTTCAATTACGTGAATAGATTCTTGCAGTAAGTCATAGATGCCGACTTGGCTCGGTGCGACTGTGGGAATTACAGATACACCTAATATTTTCTCCAGTTTCTTGTAGTCGATTTTTACGCCTTTCCTCTTTGCCATGTCCATCTGGTTCAAGGCCACAATCATTGGTGTCTCGAGTTCCACTAGTTGAAGTGTGAAGTATAGATTTCTTTCAAGAACTGAAGCGTCAACAACGTTGATTACTAGGTCAGGGTTCTCGATTGCAATGTATTCTCTTGTAATGAGCTCCTCTATAGAAAAGGTGGATAGGGAGTATATTCCCGGTAGGTCGACGATGTCTACGGTGTAGCCTTTGAAGTGAAGGGTTCCTTCTGCTCTTTCAACTGTTTTTCCGGGCCAGTTGCCTATGTGCTGGTGCATTCCTGTTAAGTGGTTAAATATGACAGATTTTCCGACGTTTGAGTTGCCGGCGAGGGCAATGACAATCCGCTTCTTAGTCACCTTTCTACTCTCACTAGAATTCTTTCCGCCATTCCTCTTCCTATTGCCAGTCTGGAGCCTCTTACTTGGAGTTCTATGGGACCGTGGAAGGGTGCTGACTTAACCACTGTCACCTTGGTTCCTGGTGTGACGCCCATGTCTTCTAGTCTTCTCTGGAAGCCCCATGTGTGTCCGTGGCGGCCATAGCCGTGGCGTCGTGGTGTGCTTATGGAGATTATGATTCCGCTTTCACCCTCTTTCAATTGTGTTAGGGGCAGTTCCATTTTTCCATCTTCTGCTTTTGTAGGCTTTGGTGTTGTTTGGGAATGCTTAAATATGTGTTTTTAGATTGGTATAATAAAGTTAAGCGTAACTAATAAAGTTATACACGACAAAAAAACTCGTCTGAGGTTGGCGGCTTTGAAGTCGCAATTGAGCAGACTCGAAACAGCCAAGACAAGAAACTATGCCAGAATCTCAGGAATGTCGCTGAGTGACCTTGAACACCTACTGTCGATAGGCCTACATTGTTGTAGATGAGGAGAGGAAGAATTCCGCAGGAGCAGGCTACGGGGGAGATAGTTGGAATGGGTAGACTGAGTGAAAGTGAGGAAGGCTACGTTGAAACAATCCATTCTCTTATCAAAGAGCATGGCTACGCCAGAGTTGCTGACATAGCCGCTGCGTTAGATGTGAAACCTCCAAGCGTAACAAGAATGCTTCAAAGGCTGGATGAACAGAAATTCGTTGACTACACGCGGTACAGAGGGGTTATACTCACTCCCAAAGGAAAGTCACTAGCGGAGAATCTGGCAAGACGACATCAAGCATTGAAGAAGTTTCTGATCATGATAGGCGTCGGAGAAAAGAGCGCTGACAAAAGCGCTTGTGAGATAGAACACAAAGTGGACAGTGAAATAATAGAAAAGCTAGTCAAATTCGTAGAATTCGTAGAGTCGGCGCCCAAAACTCCTCCTTTCCTTGAACACCTCAAGTACTACGATAGAACTGGAAAACGCCCCAAAAAGTGCAAGATAGAAAGCGAAGTCGAAAAAAACTAGCCAGCGCAAAGCAGTCTCCGGCGGAGATCGGCGCACCTTTGGTACACTAATAAATCAGTATATAACCCTCTGGAGCTTCAATATAGAAGCTTGTTGTGACGAGCATGGACAACACAGATGTCGTCTCCGACGTCTTGGTGATTGGAACTGGAATTGCAGGATTATCACTTGCAGTGAAGATAGCCGATTATGCCCAAGTAGCGCTGATTACGAAGAAAGAGAAGGCTGAGTCGAACACGAATTATGCGCAAAGCGGGATTGCAGCTGTTTTGTCCCCATCAGACTCATTTGAGACACATGTCAAGGACACCCTAGGGTGTGGCGACGGCCTTAGCAGGAGGACAATTGCTGAGAAAATTGTAAGCGAAGGCCCAGCTCGTATCCAAGAGCTCATTGAGCTTGGAGTTGAATTCTCTCGAGCAAAAACGGGGGAACTTGATCTGGGAATGGAGGGAGGACACTCAAGACGACGAGTTGTCCATGTTAAGGATCTTACAGGTCGGGAGATTGAGGCTGCCCTACTGGATGCAGTCGACAAAGATCCTTCCATCGAGCTTTTCGAAAACCATATTGCAATCAACCTGGCAATCAAAAAGAATCGCTGTTTAGGCTGCTACGCCCTCGATAGAGAAAACTCCGTAGTCCGGAGCTTCAGGGCAAAGATAACCGTGCTTGCAGCTGGCGGAATTGGAAGGGTCTTCCTTCACACAACAAACCCAGACATCGCCACTGGAGATGGGATCGCCATGGCCTATCGGGCTGGAGCAACGATCATGAACATGGAGTTCACCCAGTTCCACCCAACTTATCTTTACCATCCTAATGAAGAATCATTTCTCATTTCTGAAGCCCTGCGGGGAGAAGGAGCAGTGCTTCAAGACAAACGTGGAAGACAGTTTATGGAAGCCTATCACCCCAAGAAAGATTTGGCTCCTCGAGACGCGGTGGCCAGAGCCATCGACCAAGAGCTAAAGAAAAGCGGAGACAACTGCGTATTCCTAGACATATCGTTCAAAGATCCCCAGTTTGTTCGTTCTCGGTTTCCAGGGATTAATAGAAAATGCAAGTCCTTCGGGATCGACATCACCAAAGACCCCATCCCAGTCGTTCCCGCTGCTCACTATTGCTGCGGGGGAGTGAGAACAACTATTGCCGGAGAAACTGACGTGAAAGACCTTATGGCAATTGGCGAAACCGCTTGTACAGGCCTTCACGGAGCCAATCGCCTAGCCAGCAATTCCTTGCTGGAGGCATTAGTCTGTGCTCACCATGCCGCCGATCGCTGCAAAAGGCTGCTGAGAAAGGAGCCCGCTCTGGAGGCGTTTGCACCTTGGGAACCAGGCAATGCAGTGGACATTGATGAAGCAGTGGTAATCACCCAAAACCGGGATGAAATTCGCCGTCTGATGTGGAACTACGTAGGCATCGTCCGTTCCAACAAGAGATTGACCCGCGCCAAGAAACGCATAGCTTTGCTGCAGGAAGAGATCAACCAGTACTACTGGGATTTTGTCATCAACGCGGACCTCGTCGAGCTACGGAACATGGCATTGGTGGCGGAGCTAATTGTTGATTCTGCGATCCTGCGAAAAGAAAGTCGAGGAATCCACTATTCCTTGGACTACCCTCAAAAACTGCCTGTTGCACAAGACACTCTACTGAAGAAGCCTGATCTGCACAAGCTACGACGATGAGGCAGCGCATTCGACTACTGATGACTCACGCTTAAAGTCTCGGATTCTCGTCTGCTATTTTGCCGAACCAGTATGCATACAAGAATGAAAACGATTGGTTGGAGAATGAAGCTTTGTGGCAAGCTTCAGTAGCGAACGCGTCTGCTGAGCTTTGGCGTTAGAATGTGCCGATCCCCCATCCCCTTTTGTATATTCCCGGTTTCAGGCTGTTTTCGAAGAAGCAAAGCTTTTCAGGCTTAAATGCCATCAGAAAAAGGCAGAGAAAGGACTCTAAAGGCAGAAAAGGTCGAACCGCCATGCCCCTGCAGCACGAGGAAAGATTCCTGACAAAACTTCAGAAAAACAACCGTATCCAGATCCCAACAATGATCCGACAGATCCACAAACTGAAAACTGGCGACATCTTGCGCGTCAGGGTGATCCCGGTCGATAGTATAGGCGGTGAGGCTTTCTACGCTAGACTTGGGAAGAACTGCAGATTCACAGTTCCCAGAAACATAGTTAAGCATTTGGAGATGGAACCTGGAGAGCTGCTGGATGTAGCCCTTTCGCGCGCTGTCAAGCCATCCGAAACGTAAGAAGAGGTCTCTAACACGTGTCAGAAGAAAGCAGAAAATATAGGAGACAGCATCTGACCCTACTCCACAGTTGAGATATCATCTGCAGTGAATGCCCTTTTCGTTTGTCCGACTTGATTAGATTCGAAGATTGTATTCTAAGGCTTAGTCCAGTTTCAAAAGAGCTTCGGAGAGGTCTTGAGCCCATTTCTTAGCTTTCTCAAGCTCTCCTTCTTTCAGTTGCCACTTGTTCTTTCCCTTGCTTTCCACATACGCAATCAACGGAGCCGCAACCAACTTGAACCCCAAGCGCTTGAGCTTGCCTTCAATACCTTTAGTTGCACTTCCACTTAACCTCGACCTCACTTGAGTGTCAAAAGCAGCTGCCAGCTTACCTGAAAAGCCCTCACTGGGCAGGCTATTCAAAAACTGCATAATTCCCTTGGACGCCCTAAACGCCATCGTGGGTGCGCCAGCAAGTAAACAATCATAATCCCTCACGATTTCCTTATCGGCATCCGCCACGAAAAGAGAGTCAACCTCAAGTCCCTTTCCTTTCAAAACTTCACAAAGTGTTTCAGCGACACTTGCCGTAACCTTCGATGGAGAAACCGAATCATAAACAATCAAGACTCTTGCCAAGTCACACCTCACGCAACCTTACTACCTTTCTAGCTTTTCAGCAATTTTAGGGTTTGCAGTGCTGAGAACCGCAAATGCACGTATTCTTTCACCCAATCTTCCACTTCTCTATCTGCGTGCGAATGTTTTCTTGTTGAAAGCATGCATGTGGCCAATTACTTGATCACTGTTTTCCAGAACAACTAACTGCTGTGACCAGCATTGTATTGTTTTGAAGATGTGAAATGAGAGCAACGCATGTTTTGTTGTGGAGTGACATGGAAGGGCCGTCGGGTATAGATGACCATGGAATGTTTGCGGATGCAGCGTCTTATAGAACTGCCAGGAGTTATGCAACGCAAGACGTTAATGCAGCGATTCGAGGAATCAGAAAAGCCGATTCTCAAGCAACGATCGACATCTTTGACGGGCACGGTATGGGTGACAATCTACTGCAAGAAGAACTCGAATCTGGCTGCAATTTGCTTGGAGGTGGATGGATGACACGCTTCTATGAGATGGTTAAATCTCGAGAAGTAGCAAAGTATGATGCAGTATTGCTACTTGGACAACATGCTGCTGAAGGCACTGTTGATGGTTTTATGAGTCACACAAATACCGGTGACACTGCGCTGCGCGTAAACGGAAAAGACACAGGAGAAGCCCCCCAGCTCGCATGGCTCTTTGGGCATTTTAACGTCCCTGTGGTGCTGTTGGTTGGAGATGACGCAGTTGTGAGAGAAGCAAATGCCTTGCTGCCTGGGATAGCAACCGTCTCAGTCAAGAAAGCATTAACAAGAGAAAGAGCAAAATGCATTCCAACAGAAATAGCACACAAGCTTATCTATGAAGCTTCATGCAATGTAATACATAATGTGAAGACATTCCAACCTCAAAGAATATCCCCTCCAGTTAGAATAGATATTTTGTATTCTGAAAAGCAGATGGCTTCTACAGCAGCGCGGTTCCCAAGGACTGAAAGAACAGGAGAGAACGAAGTGACTTACATCGCAGATGATTACTTGGAAGGCTGGTTCGCCTACAATACGTGCAGAGTTGTATCACGCATGCACATCCTCGAAGATCTTTTAATGTTCATGGCCAAAGCCCTAACAGACGACGTGCAACAAGTGAAAGAAAGAAAAAGAGAATGGGAGGAACAAAGAAGGAAGAGGATAAAAAGCGAACAACCTTTTCCGCCTGTGAAGTACTAGCAGTGATAACGATGCTCGAAGTGATAATGACACTCGAAAAGATATAGATGCTTTGACACATTGGGTGCGTCGGGAATTCGAACCCTCCACATATACCTAGCTGCATGCATGTTTGCCATAGTCTATGAGGGGAGATTGGTCAGTTATCATAGCATATCAAAAAAGGACTTGGTGGATATCCTGGGAGGCTGAAGAGAAGAAAGTTTGCACGCGCCCATAAACTCTCTTATTTCGCACCGGAGATTGAAATTGTTGGACAACTTGTTATATAGCGTAGAGATGAGTAGTTGTAAGAATGTAGTGAGTGGCATGGACAAGGAAGAGTTTCTAAAATTTCTTAAGGATACAAGATGAATTAGGCCAAGTCCCAAGAGCCAAATTGGCCATGTTCGGTTGTTTGAGGAGTTTCTGCAAAAAGAAAAAGGCAGTAAACCTCTAGAAGAAGCGACATCAGAGGATCTTAAAGAGTTCGCTGGATGGGAAGACTCCTCGGTATCCACCACTGCTCATGCACTGGTTAATGGGATTCGTAACTACTATCGCTTCCTTTCGAATGAGGATTTGGTGAAGGTGGCTGGCGAGTTATACGCTGAATACTGTGAACATCAACGCCAAATTAGTAAACGTACGTGGACGGAGCGCTGGCTTATTGATATGATGAAGGGGTTGGATGAGCATGTGGATGATGACACACGAACGAAGCTGATGCACTTGTGTGGTCGGGCGTGTTTCAATACGCCATGGCATCAAGCAGAATTCAAGAGGTGGAAAAAACTCCATAAACAGTCAAAGGATCTCGATGACTTCTTAGACAAACTTGAAAAGGCGAATCCCAACTGGTTTAAGCGAGAAGGAAAAATTATCCAGGCTACTTTTGAATTTCTGGATGGGTGTGTGTGTCCAGTCATCAAGAAGATTCCTCATGATTCTTTATCGGGAACGTGGTGCCTTTGCTCTGTAGGGCTTCACAAAGCGTTGTTTGAAGAGACTTTGGGGCGTCCTATTGAAGTGGTCTTGGAAGAATCAAGACGAACGGGCGCCGACAAGTGCAAGTTTCGAATTACACTTTGAGGATCAGAGATCTGCGCGCGCAGGTTGGGTCTGGATCGCTAATTGATGCCAGCAGAGACAAGTTCACTCCGCTGTAGGACTAAGAGGACCGTTTTCGGACCAATCACTATCATTTGGGAAGCGACGCCCAGTTTTAAGGTGAAAGGCATCTTGCTACCTACTCACAGTGGAGACTTGAGTGTGAAGTATCCTGGAATAGCGTCATCAACCACCGAAGTAGTTGAAGATTTGGCAGACGAGATTTCAGAATTTCTGGAAGGAAAAGATAGGCGATTGAATATTCGAATTTTGGATTTGGACTCATGTTCACTGTTTCAAAGGCAAGTTCTCCGTGCAGAGTGTAGAGTTCCAAGAGGATGGGTTTCGACTTACGGCAGAATAGCTAGGCACCTTGGTAACTATAACGCAGCAAGGGCTGTAGGAAAAGCACTCGCCACAAACCCCTTCCCTATAGTGATTCCATGTCATAGAGCAGTGAGATCCAACGGAGAATTGGGCGGTTATCAAGGGGGAGAAGAGATGAAGAGAAGGCTCCTTAAGATGGAGGGAGTCCGGTTCTCAATGTCAGGAAGAGTGCTTCTGGATAAAGTCTACTACTAAACGTATACGCGCGCACACAATTCAACGTGAAAGTTCTTTGCCACAGTGGAGGCATTTCTTCCTGAACGAGCTGGTCGGTAGCGGTTTTCCGCACTGGGGGCAACGGAATTTCTCCTCGGATTCTCTTAGCCAGTTATCAATGTCACCCGCTTTGATTCTCGCCAAGTTAGCTCTGAGGCCTACACCATCATCTTTCAAGTAGTCCTTGGAGAACTTCTCGAGTTTTCCGCAGGTGTGGCTTTCGAAGTCCAAGCATTCGTAGCAGAATTGCAGCCCTTTTGCATTTAGGCATTGAACCATTTCGCATTCGTTGCCCCAACATGCAGCGGTCAGAGCTTGACACCTTTCATGCATGCATATGCGAAGACTCATCAAACGATAAGTAGGTTTCTGGCGTAGTTTCACAGAAAAATGGGGAGAATGCGGGAGATGTCTCCACTTTGCAGTTGAAATAAATGTTTCCACACGTTTGCTCATGGGTTAGGCAACCTCTTCTACACCTAGAGATATACATGCATGCCACCGTAACGACCATTTAAATAGTCCGAAAGAGAGTGATATAGGTGATCGAGGGAATTTTGATGATTAGTGAAATACAGCCTCTGCTTGCTCTTATTGTAAGCATCGCGCTAATGGTGCGTTGGCGTCTTTTCCCACTGCCAGCATCTTTACGTCAGAGAATTCATGATGAAGTGCACGAGCGTCTTAAGGTCTCTGCACCGCATTTGCGGTCTACCTTTGATGGCGTCAGTTTTGACAGTGGAAGTTCCACATCTCGTTAATGTTCTTTTATGTATAGATGGTGCGCGCGCCAAGTGTGCGAGAGTAATAGAGTACGAGTAAGATAGAGCGTTAGCATGAACGTTTGGGTTTGGGTTCGAATCCAACCAACCACGATTTCTGGAGGAGAAGCTCAAAGACTTAAGCTGGCCCAAGAATTAGGCAAAATCGAACGGGAAAGAGACAATCTCTACATTCTTGATGAGCCCACAACCGGATTGCATTTGGCAGATATTCAAAGACTGCTGGACACCCTGAATAGACTTGTCGACGAGGGAAATACAGTCTTAGTCATTGAACACAATCTCGACGTAATCAAAACAGTCGACTACACCCTAGATCTTGGACCTGATGGGGGTAAGAATGGGGGAAAAATCGTCGCGCAAGGAACACCTGAAGAAATCGTGGACAATTTCAATTCATATACTGCACAATATTTAAGAAAATCTTAAACCGTAGTTAAATTTTGAAGAAGATAAAAACTAAAACTGCAAGTGAGGTTATGTTATGGAAAATCTGCCAGAGTGGTTGCGAACCTCTGGTGCCGCGAAAATAAGAGAGAGACTGCAAGGAATCTCTGGTGGAAGGATATTGGATGTGGCGACAGGCGATGGTGATTTCATCAATACTCTGATGAAAATGCTGAAAAACTATGACTATTTTGTTGGGATTGAAGTCTCGGAGAAGGATTTGAAATCTGCAAAAAAGCGGTTTGAAGGACAGCCTGTGGAATTTCTCGAGATGGATGCTGGGCATTTGGAATTTGAGCACAATTCCTTTGATACAGTCTGCATAAGTTATTCATTACATCATCTTGAAAACATTGATAGAGTTTTAGCTGAGATGAAACGTGTGCTGAAGCCAGATGGATATTTTGTTGTTCAGGAAGAGTTTAGTGGTGGGGAACAGAGCGAAGCACAGAAAACTGACATACTTCGACACCATTGGGATTCTGAAATCGACTCACTGCTAGGTATTGTTCATCATAAAACCTTTCCCAGGCAGAAGATCAAGGACATCATGGACAGTCTGCGGTTATCAAAGCTCGAGACTTTTGAGTCTACGCTCGCTGTCAGATGCTTGATTTGTGATAGGAAGTTTGATTGTAAAGGAATAGGAGAAGTCACTGTCGACCAATTTGCCAAAGAGATTGATGATAATCTTCGTCGTCTAGGCGAACAAGTGGATTTGCAGGTACTAGACCGCTTGAGAAAAGAAGGTGAACAACTGAAAGAAAGGATGAGAAAGTATCGCATTGCCAACGCATCTAGCTTGTTCTTTGTTGGAAGAAAATGACGTTCAAGGCAACGCAAAAGAGTTTTAGTTCAGCTATAACTTTTCCGCAGTCGTTGTCGTTGGTTGGTTGGGATTTGCACTCCCCACACGCTTCTAATGCCCTAGTGGAACAACTAGCAGGCTTATTCTGAATTGGAGGCAGAGTATATTGAAGTCATCTTTTCCCTCTGATAGTGCCAATCGTCCCCAGAATGAACGGCAACTTCAACGCCCGTGGGACAAAATCAGCATCTCGGGTTTGAACAAACTCCACTTTGCTTATCCCCCAACTCTTGATGGTCTCGATCAAGTCGTCGATTTCACCGAAAAGCTGCTTGACCAAGAACTCATCTTGAAAAGAGAATTCTCCTCCCTTCTTGACAACACGCAATGCTTCACGAACAACCTCCCGCTTATCTCTAGAATTCCCGACCATGTGAAACACGAAATTGCTCACGACCGCATCGAAATAACCATCATCAAACGGCAAAGCTGCAGCGTTAGCTTTCTGGAACACCACCCGCTCACTAACCCCCTCAATCACTGCATTCCTTTCACAAGCATTCTTCGAGTATTCCCAACTTTTACCCCAACTATCAATTCCGATAATCTCTGCTTTTGTATACTTCCGAGCGAGCTTAATCGTGAGAGCCCCGTTTCCGCAGCCTATGTCAAGTGCCCTTCCCTCTCCATTCCAATCTAGATTTGCTAAAACCAACTCCCAGACTTTGTTTTGCACGTTTCCCCCTTGAGGAGAAAATTGCCACCGAACATACAGAAAATACACCGAAATCAGAAGGAGCAGCAAACCAGGAATTGTCAATACCCAGAAAGCAAGGCCCAAACTCAAGAATACGAACGCTAGAAAACCGGGCAGAAGGATAATTTTCTTTGAAACCCAATTACCGTATTCTGCTTTTTCCCCCATTCGACTGCACCCTCTTTTTCCACCATTTTTCCATACGCTCCAACGTATTTATATAATTTTGACTCGGTCTCTTTTTGCAGATTTGGGTTTGCATGCATGCATGCCCTTATTCATGACAGCGATTCTGCTGGCAGCCTTAGCCTACAAGCGGAAGCGCTTTACCTAACTCTCCCTTCTCCACGTTTCTGTTCGTACAAAGCCATTAAGAGCAGGGTCAGCTAACGCTTTGTGTGCTTGCGGTTCACCGCCACCTTGGCGAAAGACTAGCAGCCTGTTTTGAGGCTCTCTCTTCGCAAATGCACGCCGTGAACCGCAGCCCTGCTCCCTATCGATTAATGCGTGCAAGATGCATGCATGCAAAGATGTGAAAGGAGCTAGGCTTCGAGCAGTTACGACTGTTCTACACCTTTCTGCCTTGAACAGAAAGTTAGGGACAGACCTAGTTCCAACGTAATCTTGGATATGTAGGGTTTATAATAGAGATTTGTGCTCGCTTGCTTCTTCTGCGAGCTATGCTTGCTGTGAGTGTTGCTATCGTGAATAGTGACAGAATGAGGAATAATGGAAACTCTGGGATTATGATTACTTCTTGTGTTGAATGGTTGTAAGTGAAGTATAGGTAACTATGAGTGGTATTGGAACATGGTAACAGGTTATATTGGGCTTCTGTGCCATTAACGAACACTTTGTAGGTTTTGTTCATCAAAGCTCTTGAGACGCAAATTCTACAGAAGCCAATAGTGTCATTTTCGCCAGTAACATTGAAACAAATTGCAGTTCCATTGAATTGAAAATCAGATATTGAGGAATTGCAGATAGTCTGAACACGATATTCTGAAGAAGCTTTGAAATCAGAAAACATTCCCATCAATGGATAGTTATCGGTATTGTTTGCATCAATAGTGTATGCCGTATCTCCTATTCCATCACTACCTGTCTCATTCTGATACTGGCCACTGAACAGGTCAGCTCCGTTGTATTTGTCCCAGTAGTTCCCGCCCAAAGGATAGCCAGCATCCAAGGTGGTGGAAAGGGGGCAATCGCAATCTGTGGAGTGGTTGATGAAATTGTTGTGATAGATTCTGTTGTTAGAACCACCATCGAGCCAGATGCCATTCAAGGTGTCTTTTACGGTGTTTCCAGAAATAACGTTGTTTGAAGAACCCTCGCCCCATATTCCAAAACCGTAAAATCCATGAATATAGTTTCCAGAAATCATGTTGTTAGAAGACTCATAGAGATAGATGCCATGCTGATATTGGGAGCCTGGTACATTTGTTATGTTGTTTCCAGAAATCATGTTGTTAGAAGAATACGAAAGCTGGACGCCAGCCCAAAAATTCTTGATTTCCATATTCTTGATTGTTACGTTGCTTCTTAGCAAAAGGTATATTCCGATTTCGCTTCCTGTGCCTTGAAGGGTGTAGCCTGCCCCATCAATTGTTATGTTGTTTCTCTCTACAACAATCGAATCATTAATGTTAGCTGTGAAGGTG
>Ga0209427_10004826_pt1 | contig 15511 bp, 17 predicted proteins | sample DeeMarSWOR136_30_FD_187465 | JGI IMG/M metagenome (GOLD analysis project Ga0209427, IMG submission 187465) | Marine sediment microbial communities from White Oak River estuary, North Carolina - WOR-1-36_30 (SPAdes) (version 2) | ecosystem: Environmental > Aquatic > Marine > Intertidal zone >...
CCGAACTGTTCGGCGGAGGAAACATCATCTTGGTAAGTCCAGAAAACGAGGTTCTTCAAGCCCTAATTTATCGAAGGATGAGAGATCGAAACATTTTGCGAGGCGAAATGTTCCAGCATGCTCCAGCCCGTGGAAAAAATCCTCTGCATCTTAGTCGTCAAGAATTTGGTGAAATAACAGGTTTTGGGCAGCTAGAAATAGTGCGGGCTCTCACAAAGTTCTTGAGTATAGGAGGTTTTTACGCTGAGGAGGTTTTGCTTCGGGCACAAGTTGACAAAAACGTTCCATGTGAAAGTCTCACGGAGCAAGAGGTTGACAGACTGTTTGTTCAACTTCGCCAAATTCTATCATTCATAGATGCTAGAAAAACAAAGCCTCGCATCGTAGTTGACGACAAGGACGGCCGAATCGACGTGGTTCCTGTTTCTCTAGAAAAATATGTGCGTTTCAAACAGGAAGTGTACAAAACCTTCAATGAGGCTGCTGATGAATATTACGTGGCAATGGGTGTAAAAGAAAAAGTGTCTGAAGCAACCGAAGATGTTGAACATGAACTAGAAAGACAGCAAAGAATTCTGCAGAAGCAACAAAAAAGCCTAGAAGATTCAAGGAGAAAGATGGGTTTAAACAGGAAGATTGGAGACACAATTTTTGCACATTTCGGTGAGCTTCAACATCTCCTCCAGAAAGTTGTGGACGAGAAAAGGGATGGTAAGTCATGGAATCAGATAATTTCAGAACTCGAAAAGGAAAAAGATGCTGAACATGTTCCTGCTGTTTACTTCTACTCTTTAGAGTCGCGCCGTTTAACTCTAAATGTTACCGTTGAAGATTTGTCCTTCTCTCTCAACCTTCGTCAATCCGTGCAAGCTAATGCGTCAGGTTATTACGCAAAAGCGAAGAAGGCTGAAAAGAAGCTGGAAGGCGCCAAGAAGGCAGTACAAGACACTGAAGCTAAAATAGTTGAGTTGCAACGAGGATGGATAAAACAAGCCAAGGAACCTGGCAAGCATCCATCTAAGAGAAGAAAAAAGATGTGGTACGAAAAGTTTCGATGGTTCCATTCTTCTGATGGTTTTCTAGTGATAGGTGGAAGAGACGCAACAACCAACGAGGTGATCATAAAGAAACATATGGAGCCACAAGACATCGTTTTTCACGCAGACATTCATGGTGCACCATTTGTTTTAATCAAAACAGAAAGAAAAACTCCGCCTGAACAAACGATAGTGGAGTCAGCTCAGCTTGCAGCCTCCTATTCTCGAGCTTGGAAAGAAATGTTTGGGGCAATAGACATCTACTGGGTTTCTCCCCAGCAGGTAAACAAGAGTCCACCGTCAGGTCAACATCTAAAGAAAGGCGCATTTATGATTCACGGTTCAAAAAACTACGTTAGAAGTGTTCCGTTACGAGTCGCCATTGGAGTTAACATAAAAGAAGAACAGCCAACAGTCATCGGAGGCCCAGTCGACGCCATTTCAGCACAAACAGATAATTTCGTTGAAATAGTTCCAGGAAAGCGCTCCAGCAGTGAACTTTCCAAACAGATACGACGGTTACTAGCTAAGAAAGCTCCTAAAACCTCAGAAAAACTGGTTCTGGAGATTCCGTTGGAGGAAATACAGAAGTTCATTCCTTCAGGTCGTGGAGCCGTGAATCTTGCTGTGCGCGGTTAAGTCGTTAGTTTAGTTATGAGTTCTTTCACAGTTTCCACAGGAATAGTTGGTTCTAACACCCAAAGCGGTGGCACCCCCCGCAACTCCCCTCTTTTTTACATTTGAACATAAAAGCATCTCAAAGAGTAGATAATGTATATTTAACGAAGGAATAACTGCATGATCACTTGGTCTCTTTTTCTCTGTAGACAATAACAGCCAGTAGTGGAACTGATGATATTGAATAGATGCCTGTGTAGAAAAGAGTGCCCAAGATGAAATTTACTGGAATGAATCGGTAACCCTCGACCATACCTTGATAGACTCTCATGTTGGAACCTATTGATTCTAGAGATATTGGATTGGTGATTACAGCACAAAATAAAGGATGGCTTACATTCAAGAAAAGATTGCTGAAAATCGGCAGGAGGCTAACAACCGAAGCAAAATTGGCTAGAAATAGAGGGGATACAAATAATTCAGGGTCCAACAGCTCCAGAGGAATAGGATTGGTAGTTGTGACCCAGTGCAGTGGATAGCCATGATGTACAACTGCATATAGATTGGCTGGTCCCTCATTTGAATATAAATCAGAAATTTGAGCCACTACAACTTGATGATTATAAGAAAACCCAGTTGAAATAATACCCAAAAAAACGAGAGTAGTAGCCCAAATAAAGAGAATCGGAACTATATCTTTTTCACACGGATCACACTACTACTGTATGCATATGCTTCATTCTTTGGTTATATCACTAGTTTAAATCTTAAAGAAATGTTGAGGAGTGTTTACTTCATCTTGCTTGAAGTTATTATCCATGGGAAAGGTCCCAGTAGTCTTGACACAATTATCGTTTCTAACAACAATATCCCGAACTCAATAAGAAAAAGTGATATAAGAAAAAATGAAAAGAATATACCTACCCCAAGTACTATGCAACCAATTCCAACAAGTCCCAAAGAGTGTTCCACCGCTTGTGATGGAATAACTGGATTTCGAGTTTTTTACCTATCAAGTAACCGAACAATGCACCCAGAATGTTGACAAAGAAAGATAATAAGAAAGCAATGAGAAAATATTCGTATTTATTATGGGTGATGATATCTATTGTGAAGAGGTGTATTCCATACACGTCAATATAACGCACAGTTTCAGCACCATAAGACCGACCCCAGTGCCAACCAAATATTGCAGGCCAGGAATGAGAAGTAAGCGACAATAATGGAAATATGTATATGGTTAAAATACTGATAGGAAAAATTACAGATAAAAACGACAACAGCAGAATAGATAATACTATCCTAATCAGATAGCTTCTTAGTTTGACAGTTCTTGCCCAATGATACGACAAATACATAGAAAGCAACATAACTGTTCAATTCTTTTACTAGGGTGTATCAATAATTTAAATATTAAGGAACAGTTGAGTGGTGTTCTGCTTCATCTTGCTTGATATTCTTCTTCTTCATATTTTGATATGGGTTCCCAACCAATACATGACAAAGTGCCATCTGAGTTCTTAACCAATTTCCTTTTCAATCTAATTCCGCATCTCAAACATTTCTTTTTGGTGAACACCTCTTTTTGATGGTGAATCGGGGTGGGATGTTCTCTTGTTGTCATAACGGGGAACCAGTGTCTGCTTCTACCCCGCCCACGTTTGACATATTCTGGTTCTTTCCAAGTAATCACAACCTTTTCACCGTATTTTTTCCACTTGTGGAACCCAAGTTTACATCGTAAGTTTGAGTTATGCCTTTCTACCATGATGACTGCGCCTCATCAGATTGGTGAGGAACTATATCTTGAAGTAGTTTTCATCATATTTTGGAATGAAATCGGGATTAGCCTTTTTGATTTTTCCAATGAGTTCTTTCAGAGTTTCATCTCTTGTTTTTCTTAAAGTCAAATGTTTCCTTCTAAGAGCGTTAAAGGAGAATCTTAAGAAGTTTTGAAGAGAACCTTTTTCACCTCTAGGTATGTGTTTCAGTTCTCGTTTTACAATACGGTTCATAAAATTTCTTTCAAAATGAGCAGGTCTGTGTCTCATTTCCTCCAGAATAGGCGTGTCCAATCCTATTCCTCTGGACCAAGTTCTCCGTCCTGACTTGGTGGAAATAAGAAGTGAATATTGTCCATACATAGTTCCAGCAATGCTCTTGATGGAACCAACGCTACCCATGCCTGATATTCCCCATCTTAACTGTAGTTCAACAAAGTAACTCATATAAAGTTATCCAATTCAGGTTGCGTTAGTAATTTAAATCTTAAAGAGAAAAGATGCAGGTATTCTTAGTTTCTAAGTTTGCCTTCTTCTTCTAGTTTGCGTATTTTTTCTGCTTCACCTTCATCCATACTCTCTCTGCCATTACGAGCTTCTCTATCTTTTGCATCTGCTATAAACACTATTCTCATAAATACAGCTCCAAAAAAGCAGAATAGTACTCCTGCAAGGCCCCATTCTTCGAGAATTGTATTAGGCAAGAAGAGGGCAATAGTGAAAGTTGGAATCCCGAAAAGTAGGAATATCTTGCTAACGAATATTGCATGTTTATACCTCCCCTTGGCACTGGTAATATATGGATTGTTAAGAACTCTCCAAAAAATGAAAGTATCCCCTTCTTCAATTGTTTCTTTCAGTTTCCATATTAAGTAACTCATAAACAAGCAAAACCCTCCAAATGCAAGAATAGCCAGTCTCATATAATCAGCGAAATATTATGTAGTCAAGCCAAGATTTCACCCAATTCCTTTCTTCATGATACACATTGCATGCATATGATATTATTTGAAGTTGCATTAATAATTTAAGGAAAAAAGCTCTGACACATATGATATCATGAAGGTTTGTTCCACAAGAAATAAATGGTAATTATAGCTATTTGTTTAACTGTACTGAGTTCCTTCTTTTTTGGGACAATGAAACATGCACAATTAGGAAAGGAGAAGAAAGTAATTGGAAAAGAAAGCAACATCAGGAATTCTGGTTACGCTAATTCTGTTCACTGGATTGATTGGGATGATCAGCGTACCAGTTGTGACAGAAGTTATTCCCGACTTGAGTATTGAAGGTATTGTGTTGCCCTATTGGGGTTTTGTGCTTCAATTTTATCCAACTCCTGACCCCGAGTTTTTCTACATGATCAATGCGACTGTTGCTAATCTGGGTACTGCGGATGCTGGTTCCTTCAGCATCTCTTTCTCTGTACTTCTGGATGAGACTGAGGTTCCTGAATATTATCGGAAGAAAACAATATCTGGACTTGCACAAGGTGCTTCAGAGACCGTGTGGTTTGACCTCAGACTCGAGGACTATGGCATTTACACTTTTTTCATAGAAGCGGATTGTGACAATGATATCCCTGAAGCAGATGAAACAAACAACGTTAAGACAACATGGGTGATAGGAACAATCACAGGTGACTTTTGCGGCGATAGTTCTGGGTCTCCACCTGACGGCGACGTTGACTGGTTTGACTTCTGCGAATTCGCCTGCTCTTTCGGAAGAACATTTGAACAACCACCATACGACCCTGCTGACATCAATTATGACGGAGCAGTAGACTGGTTTGACTTCGGAACCTTCGCTGCAAACTACGGCAACACCGTATAATCACAACTTTCCCATTTTTTCTTTGTGTGCATCTAACTCTGATGTTTCTTCCAAATCCTATCTGTTCTTTCATTTACTGCTAGAATTTATTAAGATAGGATTTTTCTTGGGATTTAGAGCCAAATAGAACCCTTCACCAGATCTCTCGAAAGCGGAAATAACGGTAGAGATCAAGTCTCCACTAGCCGCCGGATATGGGCTTTCAGCACAGAACTAGGGGCATCTGTTCGAATTCCTCTGCTGTTGAAGTGCGTGGGTGTAGCTTGAAAACCAGCGGTTTTCAGCTCATCTATCGTTTTGGTTAGAGGTGGAATTCGTAAATTCATTTTGTGACACACTTTATCCATCGCGTAATAGGTGACTGGCGCTTCTGCTTCAATCCGAGACAAAGACAGTAATTTGTGAATCTTCTTTTTTTGTCCAAGATGCATTTCAGCAACTTCTTTCTCCATCAGGACACAGAATTCTTTGTCAAAAATTTTGCCAAGCCATAAAGGTCCAGCCGCGTTCAGTTTGGAACCACACTCGACACAATCTTGCTTCCAAGGAGAAAACATTCCTTCAGACACTTCTCTGTGAAGGCAAGTGAAACAGTGAAGAATATGCCCCATTTTTCTAATGCTATTATCAGCTTGTTTTGCACCGCGGTGGACAATTGCGTACGCTCGAACGTAATGATCCGTGCTGTGGCTGAATATTACTTCAACTCCTATATCGTGCTTCGCTGCCGTCATTGTTAAGCATCCAGCTAAAAGCCGAACAGCCAATTCGTGACAATAGCCGGTCCGCAACGGTTTCCCACCGTACTTTCGAACACAAGCTTTTGGATGTACGCCACAAAGAGGAGCCATGTCAGTGGCGGTTAAAACCAGCAACCCACCATTACGCAAAGCCCGAACAGCAGAATCCATGTAAGGCACTGGCGACCCAAAAGGGTCAACATCGACAAAGCTGAATCTATTGCGGGGCGCTGCATATCGGCTTAAAAGCAGGTTAGCATCTTCATTTGTGATAGAAACTTTTTCAGTCAGCTTATTACGTTCTACGTTGAGCTTAGCGAGTTTGGTTGCTTGAGGGTTAATATCGTTTGCTACAACCTTTCGTACGCCCTCAATCTCCACTGCAAATCTAAGGCTTCGAATGCCACATCCAGCTAAAGGTTCACAAACAAAAACCTCCTTACTTATCTTTCGCTGATATGTCTGCAATACCAAAACCGCCAAGTCTCTGTTTAACTCCATAGTTGGATTGTAAAACACGGGCGCCTTAGAAGGAGCGTACTCCCAAACCTCTTTCACGTAGGCCTTCAGCTTGGGCACTACAACACTCGTCTCTCCCTCCTTCACCACTTCTGTCGGAAAATCTAAATTCAAAATACATCAACAATAAGATTCGCTAGCGTTCTATTTTAACAATGTTAACGTGTAGGCGCTAATGTCAACATGAAATCAGTAGGAAAACTGTTTACTTTTTTTTGTGATTCTTGATTGTACATCATATCGATGGAGGAAAGGCGTAAGTAAACAAATGATGAGTATTATATTAGTTGTTAGTCACGAGCGTATTCAACCAACTCGTTGAAACATCTGGAATTCTTAAGATTAATACACACAAAATGCGAGCGCGTACACAAGAAAAATAAGAGTTAGCACACGTCTTGTTTTTGTCGGACACTAACCAGCCTTTTCCAAGATTGTTTACCAACGGTCGTTTGTTTGATCTTCCAGTATCTTTTTCTCAAGACGAAGACCCTCGAGTTCCTTTCGTCTTCTTTTCACTGATTCCTCCAACTCCCGAATTGCCACTTTTTCTCTAAGAATCTTTATTTCTTCTTCCTCAGCCTTTTGTTCTTCCTCAATCGCTGCCAGTCTACTCTCCAGTTCAGTTCTTAGCTTTTGAAGCTTTTCCATTTCATCCTTAGTTGAGTCAACCATCTTATCTTCCTCACACTCTCTGTCTTTAATACTAACAATAAAAATAGCTTACGACGTTGAAATCCATATCGATAGTGACTTCTTTTGCTCACATGCATGTCTTGGTCTTGTTTGATATAGCCTAACCACAACAAATTTTGTGCAGTCAACAAGAATGTGCGCGCGTGAGAAGGATAACAGGCGGTGAAGGAGGGATTTCTACACGCGCACAGAGTTTTAGGCGTCCATTCTTGTGTAAGCCACACCGGCAACTGCTACCCCAAATAGAGTTGCCCAAAAAATACAGATTAGCATTTGGACACCAAACATGGTTAGTTGTTTTAACATTTTCTTATACAAAGCCAATATTCGTATGATTATTATTAAAGGGTGTTTCAACATCCTGCATGTTTCACATCTGGGCATATTCTTCTATAACTAATGTCTGGTTAATTCCTCTACATGCGTGTGCGAAAATGCAGCATGTAGGCTAAATTATGTACATTTTTGTACATACACGGCTAGCTAAATACATTAATACATAAATTCTGAGAACGAATGTTGATAAATAGGTTTGAAGCCAATTTTTGGGGTTTGAAGAGACATCGAAAAAGAGAAAGGAGTGACTTTCTTTTTTCGGAGATACGGGGGTCTCTTCAAACCTTTCCAAATTGAGCTCTATGCCTTCCCTTCTCTTATTGTATGCATGCAAAACGAGTCAAGTATATATTCTTTTTCAATAAGAACTTGTGAATCTTTTTGTTAGACACCAACTCGGTGGCTTGGAACTGTTTGCTATAGGTATGCTTTCTACAGATAAACCATTTCATTTTTGTGCTGTTAGAATTATACTATTCAACGCAGAAACCATGAGACAATGTAGGAGACGTTTCACTTCAAACCGTTTTTTTATTTAGGTAAGTTATGCACGCGCATAGGTGCTTACAAATACGGTTTCTCTAATTTCTGTTTGTAGTCGTTGAGACCCTTAATAGCCAAGTCCACAATATCCTTCAGTTTTCCCTCGAGCTCCAACTTGTATTCGATGCCTTTGGAAATTTCCACTTTTATTTTTCCATCAGCTTCAGAGAAGACTTTAGGCATTTTATAACCTCTTATATTTCATGTAAATTGAGTTTTATTCAGGAGTAATTTCTATGGACAGAATCATAAGTTTTATGAATTATGAGTCAAGACTCGTAAACAATGCGCGCGCGATTTGAATGCATTAATATTTAACTAAACCATTCGAGATTAGCTTATGCGCACAAAAATCACATAAAGAGTTATCCATACAGATGCTAGAAATTGGTGAAAGAACGTGAACGGTAAAGCCATCCTGCTACCTTTGATTATCGGTTTGTGTTTTATCTTCGCAGCAGCACTAGTCCAATCGATTTCATAATTCCACGTCAACAATACACGAATAAACTTTTTTAATAACCCAATCACGGAGGGATAGTATCGTAATGCACAATTCTCTGGCAACCAAATGGAATTCACGGCATCATTTCTCAAAATAATTAGTAGGTCGGTTTTGTCCATTTCCACCGCTGCTGAAGCATTTTTTATTGAAGATAAATACCTTAAACTTGGGTTACTTGTGTTTTCAGCTATTACCGTAGCGACCTTGTTCACAATATATTCGTCTTATTACTAATTCTGCATTCAACCTTCTCTTTTTTTGCATGCGGACACATCCACCCACACCATCACAACTAAAACGAAGAACAGGCACTTCATGTCTAGCTTCATTTGTTTTGCCTCTGTTTCTGTTTGAGCATGTGTCGTCACTGGCGTTCCCGATTCTGCCGTCTAACGTCCTTGATTGTGAGGTTGCCTATCTTCTTAGCCATTCAGCGTCACGCCAAAATAACGTTATGATATTAGTCTATTTAAAAGTATTTCTTATACTTTTAACAGTACAACCACATTAAATTTCCGTAGCGTTATCCAGATTTTTTATGATTTTTTGGACAAGAAAATAATTTGATGTGCCCACAATCTATAAGAATCAGAGTCCAAGTCAGAAGTACTTGTAGGAGCTGAGTGCAGTGGCTGCGGATCTGATTCTCATAAACGGAAAAGTGATTACGGTAGATCCAAAAGATTCCATAGCTGAAGCCGTAGCCGTGAAGTCGAGCAAGATCATCAGAGTGGGTTCAGAGCGCGAGATCGAACACTTGGCAAGCAAAACTACAACTGTAATTAATCTGAAGGGAAAAACAGTCACGCCAGGTCTCATTGACACGCACGCCCACTTTGCAAGAAGCGGCACAAGTCAAATTTACGTTCTCAACCTGCGATACCCAAAAGCCAAGTCAATCAAAGAAACTATCAGACTCGTGAAAACCAAGGTAGAGAAGACCCCGAAAGGAAAGTGGATTCGCGGAGTCGGGTGGGACGAAGCGCTCTTTGACGAGAAGCGTTACATAACCCGATGGGATCTTGATCCTGTATCACCAGATCATCCTGTTATTCTTACACACACCAGTGGTCACTATATTGCTGTCAATACTAACGCTCTGAATCTTGCAAAAATCACTAAGAAAACACCACAACCCAAAGGAGGCACAATCGTCAAGGACCCAAGTTCCCAAGAACCAATTGGAATCTTCATAGAGCCTCCTGCGATGGATCTTTTGAGAAATCTGGTGCCGTCGTGGACCAAGGAAGAGATCGAGATAGGAATTAAAAAGGCACAGGAACTCTTTTTGACTGAAGGAGTAACAACTGTAAAAGACCCCGGAGTTGACGACGCCACTCTTGCTGCGTATCAGAACCTTAGAAGGCGTAGAGAGCTGAAAATGAGAGTATACCTGCTCTACACCGTGAACTCATCGACACAAGCTGAGGAAGCGGTTAAACGCTTGGCTGTGAAAGGAGATGCCTTTCTGAAGATTGGGGGACTAAAAGTATTTCTGGACGGGAGCGGGATGGGAAGAACGGCGTGGATGTATGAAGAATGGAACAAGAACTTCACTGATAAAGACATTGGCAACAGAGGCTACCCCGTAATTCCACTGGAAGAATTCAGAAGAATTGTCAAGATTGGTCACAGAGCAGGTTTTCAAATCTCCACCCATGCCATAGGTGAAAAATCTATCGATGAAACTCTATCCGCATACGAAACGGTCCTGGAGGAGACTCCCAATGAGAACTTAAGGCATAGTATTATTCACGCCATCTTACCAACAAATATGGCTCTGAAGAAAATGGAAAAACTAGGAGATAACCTGGCGATAGAGACCCAGTCACCCTTCTTGTACTTCATAGGCGACAATTACGCTGGTAACTTTGGTCCTGAGCGTGTTAGACGAGTGATCCCTCTAAAAAGTATGCTAAACAGAGGAATCATCGTGGGCAATGGCTCCGACTGGTCAGTGTGCCCTTTTCCGCCACGATTTGGACTCTGGGCAGCAATCGCGCGTGAGACTTGGAAGGGACGCTTCGGAATTCAACCATTCGGAACCGACGAAAGCATTACAATCAGAGATTCTTTGCGTACCTATACGGTGATGGCTGCTCGATGTCTATCAATGGACGATATTATAGGATCTATCGAGCCTGGAAAATATGCAGACTTCGCCGTATGGTCTGAGGACATGTACACTATTAGTGTAAACGCTTTGAAGAACTTGGACGTGGAAATGACTATAGTGGGGCAGGAAATCGTTTATCACAATGTCTCCAGCGACATTGATGTAGTCAAAGCACCAGCAAGAGTGGGATGACTAGGATTCTGCACGAATGCATAATCAGAAAAACTGGCCGGTTTAACGCCAGAGGTAGCTCAATCGCACGCGCATAACAGCCACAGTTGATTGTTGGATTATATGAAAGTGCTGCTTTATTCACCTTGAATTGTCTGAATGTATACGATCTACGATTCCAGTGCCTCTTTAGTGAGCTTCTCCAGCTCCGCGAGCTTTCGTTTTGTCAACTGGATGCGGTTTTTCAGATCCATGTTTTCCGTCACCAAATCGTTCACAATGACCTGTAACTGACGGTTTCCTTGTTCAACCGCAACTCTTAGTTTAGCCTCCAACTCTTCAACTTCAATTTTCCGCGTTGGAAATGCTGAGTAGTTTCTCTCTTTCCAGATACATTCTTTGGAGGCCTTCAAACTGAACGGCTTGACAAACTTCAGCCATCTCTCCGATCTCGTGATCCAACCAGAAATCCACGATAGTCTTTGAAACCCTAGCGTTCGTCATTATGCTTCCGAAGCTTTCCCTCAAAGCGTGTGGACTCAGCGGATTGAAAGCTTTTCCGTTGTTGTCGCCGTCAACCAACCCAGCTTTCTGAACTACGATCTTCAGCATGTTTTGAACATTGTTTGTTTTCGAAGAAGATTTTCCCTTTTCTTTTAGAAATAGAGCCGGGTTATTGTTGAATTCTACACCTCTTGCCTCAGCGTCTTTCATGTAGACCCTCAACGCGTTGACCGCGTCTCCTCCCAAAAATGTGTAGTATTCAACTCCTGTTTTTGGCCCATGCAAGTCAAGCTTCAGAGGATATTCGTTTTTGGTTAGATCCTCTTGTACGTCACCGTAGGTCAAGCTGCAAAGTGTGCTGACATCCATCTCGCCTTGAAGCATAGTCAATATGATAGCTCGGTCTCTCGGTGTGGTAGCGTGATCAACCAGTTTTCGAACTTAGGTGTTGTCAACTAATATCCTTTTGTTTTTGACCATGGGTTTCGGCAACCTATGCGTGCCTTTAAGTCTCACAGTAACTCCGAAGGTTGCGTAATGACTTCTTATTGAGTTCACGTAGGTGTTTGCAACTTTTTCGCTGACTCCTTTCCCAACTTTTTGTGGACTCCTTTTCCACGGCTCTTTTTTGGGCACTCCGTTTTAAGCCCTTGCAGAAACCCCAGCAACCTTTGAAGCATGATGTCTTGTTTTTCTCTGAAATCTTTTTTTCGGTCTTCAATAGCTTCATCCATCAGGGCTGTGGCTGTCTGCTTTGGGTGTTGTGTATAAACTCTGAACACGCCTATGTAGTTGCGTTTCGTTTTAGCTGTAGTTATGGTTCCAAGCCAGCGTTTCAGCGTTGGGTCTTCCGAGTTCACCATATCATCAGAGAAATTTTCTACTTTCCAAGTGTTTTCACCTTCCTGTTGGGTAAATGAATATGATAATCCTATTTACCTATGGCTGTCGTAGGCTAAGCGTATTTTAATAGGATTACGGAAGAAAGTTTCAGGGTGAAACGTTTTGAAGCGTCTCATACTCATAACTGGACAACCAAGCGTTGGTAAGACAACCATTTTACTCAGAACAGCAAGTGCTCTGAAGAGTAAGCGATGCAAAATTGGTGGCATGATCAGCCGTGAAGTTCGTGAAGGTGGAACCCGTGTAGGCTTCGAAATCGTTGACCTTGAAACAGGACAGAAAGGCTGGTTAGCTAACATAAATCAGCCAACTGGCCCTAAACTTGGCAAGTATCGCGTAAACCTTAGCGACCTCAACGCTATAGGCGTACGTTCAATCCTCAATGCTGTGGCAGATGCCGACATTATTATTGTAGACGAGATAGGACCCATGGAACTGTTTTCACTTGCCTTCAAGGAAGCTGTTAGCATAGCTATTGAAAGCGAAAAACCAGTAATTGGAACTATACATTACAGGGCGCGAGAACCGTTGATCAACGCTATAAAAGCAAGAGAAGACGTTGAAATTGTTGAAGTAACCAGAGAAAACAGAGAACAACTTCACAACCTTATTATTAATAAGATATTTTTTTCATCAAAAGCGTCTGCGGTTTAGGTGCCAACGATGCGCTGTTTTCTGTTGCACGTTGGGTGGACCAAATCTCACGGAAAAGGATGTGGACTATATAGAAAAAGCGGGCTATAGATTGGAAGAGTTTCTTGAACCCGTGTCAACCAACGAGTTTAAGGGTTTACCGATTATGTGTGGCAGATTGAAAAACAAGGAAGATGGTTCATGTGTTTTCCTCAGTTTTGATGTGGGGAAAAATGTTTATGAATGTTCAATTTATGAGGTTAAGCCAACTCTGTGTAGACTTTACCCTTTCGATTTTGAAATAATTGACTCAAACTTTTTCATGCTGAAACTTATTCCTTGTTGTAAAGGCTTGTGCAAACGCGATGGAGAATTGGTGAACAAGAGTTTCATAAACAAAAAGCTTAACATTATACTTGACTTAACTAACAAAGAAAACCAAAAACTTGTCACAGGACGTAAACTTTTATGAAAAACGGAGGATAGAAGCGTTTGGGAGCTAAAGTTCCATCCATAACTTATTTGCTGATAGCAGCAAATGCTTTAATATTCTTCTACATGCTTGGACTCTCTGAATCAGCTCTTAACGCGTTTATTGCCAAATATGGCTTGATTCCTAATCTCATTGTGCAGAGGGAAAATCTCTTCACTCTTTTTACTTCCATGTTTTTACACGGTGGTCTCGATCATTTAGTTTTGAACATGCTTTTTCTTCTCATAGCTGGTGACGGTTGTGAACGCGCTATGGGACATTCACGATTCTTAGCTTTCTATTTGATCGCTGGCATTTTTTCAGGACTCTTCTATGTCTACATGAACACAGCTTCCAGCACAATAGCTATAGGCGCCTCTGGAGCAATCTTCGGAATTTTAGCTGCTTTCGCCATTTTGTTTCCTTTTCGCATGGTAATTTCGTTTGTTGGGTTCATTCCCGTGCCACTTCCCGCTATTATCTTCGTTATCCTAAGCGTTTGGCTTGAGACGGTTTACGTTTTGACTGGTGCTAATCCACACGTTGCTCACACTGCGCATATAGGAGGTTTTCTCGCCGGAGTCTTCCTAACACTGTTGTTCAGTCCATCTAAACCTGAGGAAGAGGAGACATAAACATCATTTCGTAAATATTTATCTTATGATGTAGTGAAATAGTTTGGGATATAGGTGAAAATATTGAAGTGTCTAGTTGTTGGTGCTGGAGGTCAAAGTGCCCCATGTGCATCTGCAATTAATGCGAATTTATTACAAAGACGTGATCGTTCATTAGACGAGCACATTTGACAATTTTTTTGATTAACACTTTTTCTTTTGCTATGTCAGAGAAGAAAAGAAGGTGACTTTTGCAGTTTTCTTTGCAATCAGAGGCGCCAAAGCCTATAACTGGAATTTTTGTGTTCAACTTTTCTATTATGCAGTGGTTCATTTTGCACTCCAATTTTCTGCTGGTTTGAACAGCTATAATAGTGGTTATGGTTGCGTTTTCATGTGCTAGGAGAAAATCTATGTGCCAAAACTTTTGTTTCTGTTTCTTTAGATGTCGTGTAACTCTTTGTTTCAGATTTGAGGCTCCTCTGCCCAAAGCTGAGCCAGTGTAGGTGTAGTATCCTGCCGGAAAAGTCTGGGTACCTAGCTTTCCTATTTTCAATTGAATGTCGTTTGACAAGAACACAATTAGAGTATAGATTCCTCTTGTCGAAAACTTAGCTAAGTCCACTCGAGTCTTCTCCTCAGAAACCACTTTGTTCTTTCTTGATTAAAAAAGGAATCTGCGTTTTTTAATTGTGTTGTTCTAGGGAAAAGGCGGAAAGCCTAAAAAGCAGTGAATAGCAACTTCTAGCGTAAAACATTGTGGTGAAGGACATATGAGTGGTGAAAAAGCTAAAGAGGACCCAATAAAACTTCATCGAGAAGGAACCGCTCTTTGCGACCTTGGAAAGCATGAGGAAGCGGTGGAAAAGTTTCTCAAAGCTTCCGAGATATATGAAAAGACGGGAAACCATTTCGATGCTTCCTATACTTTGTTTAAAGCAGCTGAGTGCAACTATCTGCTCAAAGATTACAGCACCGCGATTGAACGATTTCTAAAATCAGCCGACCTAGCCTTCAACAAAAGCTACGACCGTTTCGGATTGAGCGCGCTAGAGTATGCACTTGACTGCTACAAAGCAACGAAGGAAAAAGAGAAGGCTGAAGAACTGAAGAAGAAAATAAAGGAAGTAAAAGAGAAGCTTTCAACTATATAGAGAATAACAATAGTGCACCAGTTCTCTTTGAACTCTATGCGTATACAGTGGAAGCAGTTAGGTTTCTTGAATCATTTGTGTTCTAGGATTTCTGATGAACTTGGATGTAAACTATGCCAACGGAAAATACAAAGGGTATCAATGGAAACATGCGCGCACCATAAGTTTAAATAAGGCAACTCGTCAACTGATTGAACCAGTAAGAATTAGAATTCAACTCAAGAATACTAGTTCTTCGTTAACTATAAGAGGGAGGTGCAATTCGCGTGTCGTATAGAGAATCCCGAGAGATGCATAAAGCAGTCTGTGCCGATTGTGGTCAAGAATGCGAAGTTC
>Ga0209427_10004829_pt1 | contig 15508 bp, 12 predicted proteins | sample DeeMarSWOR136_30_FD_187465 | JGI IMG/M metagenome (GOLD analysis project Ga0209427, IMG submission 187465) | Marine sediment microbial communities from White Oak River estuary, North Carolina - WOR-1-36_30 (SPAdes) (version 2) | ecosystem: Environmental > Aquatic > Marine > Intertidal zone >...
GCAGCGGCTCTATCTGCTCCCGCATACCCGGATATTCAGCCAGACAGCTCTCAATCGTCTCGCCTTCGCTTATCCTGGTGATGCATTCGTCCAGTATCTCTGATAGCTTGCTGCTCATTTGTTTATTTCACTCTGCCTAGTTCCTGTCGGAGTTTGGACAAAGCCCGCATTTGTAATACTCTTACGGCTCCCTCTCTCTTCCCCAAGACCTGTGCAATCTCACTATTGTTGAGACCTTCAATGAATTTTAATATAATAACCTGCCTCTGGTTTTGAGATAGGCAAATCATTGCTTCTAACAATTCTTGCTTGGCTAACTTCGCCTCCACTTCTTGCTCAGGATTGGTTACCTCGATTAACGTTTCTATCTCCATCTCTACCGACTCTAAAGACACCCGTTTATTCATCCTGCGAAGAGTATTGACTACGTGGTTATGGGCTATACGATAAAGCCATGCTGAAAATGTCTGACCCTTTCCCTTGCATGTTCCGATTGCCTTCCATGCTTTAACGAATACTTCCTCAACAATATCCTCAGCTGTCATCTTGTCCCTGACTTGATAAGAAACGTAGCGGTATATCGGGGCAAGATATATACTGTAGAGTTCGCCGAAGGCTTCAAGGTCGCCATCAGCAGACTTTTCTACCAATTTTACAATCTCAGACTGTTTATAAGGTATAGTCGTGACGGTTGTCTGAGCCTTGTTTTTTACAAGGACTTTATTACTAGTACCATTGACCCTCATGATTTGTTACACTTGCCCTCAGCGTGTTTGTATAATTGTATTTTGTAAATCACTTATAGACTCACCGAAATCACCCAGAACTTCGTAGGCTTGAATCGGATGACTCCTACCTTTTACCGCTAACGAGCCTAATCGCTTCGTCGCGATATGACTATTTACCAGCTTATAAATACTCTCTCCGATCCAGATTTTACCGCCAGGCGCAGCGTTTGCTAGTTTGGCGGCTATATTCACGGCATCGCCAATCACAGAATATTCCAGACGGTTTTTAGAACCCATATTCCCGGCTAATGCTTTACCGGTATTAATACCGATACCAAACTCCATCTTGGGAAGTGTTGTTTCTCTTTCCTGAAGTTGCTTAATAGCACGTTGAGCGCTGATACCTGCCTTAGTGGCCAATAAAGCGTGCTCTTCGTGCTCTACCGGTACATTCCAGATCGCCATAACACTATCTCCACCGAACTTGTTTATCATACCGCTATAATCGAGAACAGTATCGATAATTGTAGATAGGTAAATATTTAATACCCTGACCAATTCATCCGGAGGTATATTCTCAGAGATACCGGTGAAGTTGCGAACATCGGCGAAAACTGCAGTCACCTCTTTTTCTTCACCACCTAGCTTCAATTCACCTTCTCTCATTGCTGTTAGCACTGTATCCACCACCGGTGGAGAAATGAAACGGCCGAAAGTCTTAGTTATCTCCCCTTTTTCAGAGCGTTCGGTGGCTATACTGTAAAGATTTACACCCACAAATGTACCAGCGACAGCTAGAGACGGATATAACATATTCAGAACAACACCACTATCAAAAAGGGAAAATGCGGTGAGAAAGTAGGCGATACAAAGGAAAAGACAACCAAGCGAAGCCCACAACACTCTGAGTCGTGAAGCCATCAGACCACAAAGAAGTGCCAATGCTAGTATCGACATAAAAGTAACCACTGACGGAGATGGTTTTAGAAAATCAGCCGTAAGAATGGTCTGGATAGCGCTAGCATGTATCTCAACACCATTCATCATCCTTCCCGCAGGTGTCCAGAACGTATCTCCGAGTCCAGCACCAGTAGCCCCGATAAGTACTATCTTGTCCCGAAAGTCTGCGGTATAGATGTTATTCCTCAAAACATCCACATAGGAAACAGTGGCAAAACTCACTGAAGCTGCCGAATCGCTGGCATATCTGATTATCATGCTATTGGCACCATCAAGAGGGATTGATCGGCCGGCAAAAGGCAGGACGTTGTCCATGATAGGAGATTCGATAATATACGGGCGCCTGAGGTACTTGGCGACAGCCGATAGGGCTAGTGCTGGCTCATATTGCTCACTGTTGGAGATAACAATAGGTACTCTCCTTACTATTCCATCTTCGTCAGGAATAAGATTAGCATGCCCGACAGCAGCAGCACTCTCTTCCAAGGTTTTCAAGGGGTGTAGAACACTGCCGAAGGCAATTATTTCCCCTATTGTGGAAGGCTTGCGTGACATAGAAGTATACACAAGAGGTATGACTACATTTCCGGCATTTCTGATAGCTGCCGCCAGTTCTTCATCATCGGGCGTCGGTTCGGAAAAGAGTATATCGAAAACTATAACCCTAGCTTCAGACCTGGTAAGCGCATCTATAATACTGGTATGGTAAGACCGTGGCCACAACGATAGATGCCCCAACTCGTCCAAGCTCTTATCGTCAATAGCAACAATAACGATTTTTTCTGGTTCAGCTTCAGGATGTAGGCTGGCTGTACCGAAGAGGAAATCGTTACTTTTTAACTGTGCTCCGTAAAGCAGATTGAAATGGCAAGCTAAACAGAACACCAAACCGATAGCAGTCGCAATCAGTACGCCTACAATAAAGCGTCTTTTTTTGGATAACAAGACCATACCCGTCCGCTGCCTCACCTTTGTTTACTTTCGAATCAGCCATACCTGCTATCTCTACCACTGCCACTCACTAGGATGACATCGGAACGATAAAAAAGGCGTAAAATTAGCTCAAAGACTTATAAACGTTTTATAAACATTCTCCTGTTGTACAATCCTGTCCAGATGGGCAAACATTTTGACAGCAAATATTTCTGCCCCCCTTATAAATAAATATGTAATTCAAATATGTTCAGGTATCAATACGGGTCAGAAGCTGGCACGCTAATGTCCCTCGTTTCTATTCAGGCATCGTACTGAGAAATGATGGCAAAGTTGCAGGGTATATCAACCTATGCAATTAATTAAAACAATGTTTACAAAATTTTTACGGCTTGAACCTCTATTTTTATCCTTTGTTTCTCACCCGAGCGCTAAGCTGCGAAGAAGAATGATAGACAATGTTGGCCACAACGAGAAAAGCTGGAGTTGAACTATTGGACCAGTAAGTATAAACAGGTTCTGCAAGTTCTTATTTTAAAGGTTACGCCTGGCAGATTTAACGTGACACTTTCTCTTGTCAAACGTACAAATAAGTAGAAGAAACACAAACGGGTACCTCACAAAGGAGGCAAAAATGGTCGAGAACAGGACTAACGTGGTAATGATTACGGAAGAAGATATTGGACAGCTGCCCACCGAATGGGACAATGTGCCGTCATGGCTTAAAATTCACTTAAAGGCCAAGTGCCGAGCACATCGTTACGAAGGCGAGCTAAAACTTGAGAATGAGAACCTGGTCTTTGGTGGTAGAGACATGAATGAAGGCAAGAGTTTTGAGCTGGAGATACCATTCGACCGCATTACCGATGTCTGTGTTGGCTTCAGTGAGGACCTGAGGACAAATACTGATCCTGCATTTAATATCGGCGGTTCCGTACCCTTTGCTGTCCGCTACAGGGATAACGGCCAAAACAAGACTGTGTATTTTAACACCTGTTCCGATAATTATCCGCCTCACATGTACATTAATAACATCAGATGGTACGAGGAATTAATGGAAATCGTTGCCAGGCACATGAACCGCTAGAGTCAATTATAAAAATCCGAGTCCCTGGACCCGGCCAATACTATCGGCTATGCACTTCCTTACCACCCCTGGATTATTAGTAAAGTTTAAATAAAGTGGTAAGGAATTCTTATTTTATTAAGGGACTGAGACACCCCCAACCACACTAATAATAGCCCATGAAACATCTTTTCTAAGTATTTGAAGCCTCTACCTGAGAACTATCTGCTCTGTACATACCGTTGACATCCTGCTCCGTACCAAAATATAATCCCTACAGGAAGGAGATCTTATGCCAACAGATAACATAAATGGCTTCTTGATGTATTACGAGACCAGAGGTGAGGGTTTTCCTCTTGTGTATGTCCATGGTGGGTTCGGGGGCTTAGGTACAGGACTTCAGCCGGAGGTTCCACCGTGGCGAGAGCGTTTCACCAAACATTTCAAAGTAATTACCTACCATCGGCGTGCGGCTGGGCTCTCAAGCTATCCGAAAGATGGATTTACGATGCAAAACCTTGCCAAGGATATACTAGAGCTTCTGCGGCACCTCGGGCATGATTGTGCTCATATCCTTGGTACTTCAGCCGGAGGGCAGATCGCTCTTGAATTCGGGTTGCAGTACCCGGAGACGACAGCTAGCCTGGTCATCACTGACTCAGCACCATGGCTATCATTAGATGAAGATCTAAAGGATAAACTCCGGGAGCGTATAAAAGTTTTAAATGAAAAAGGTCCTGAAGCAGCCTATGAGGCTAGAGCTACAGCAGGAACAGTGGGTCTAAACCTTTTTGTAGGGCGCCCAGCACGTAGCGAAGAGGAGAGTAGTAACCGCTCACAGGCATTGGAACGAACTCGCGAGCAGCTACGAAAGATCCCACGGGAAGAACGAATCGACAAGTATGCCGGTGAACTCCGTAATTATTCGGTATACGTGGACTGGGATGCAACCCCCCAACTAAAGGATGTGAAACCTCCCACTCTAATCCTGTACGGCACCAAAGACAGTGTTTTCCCGGCACAAGGGTCTCGTGCTATGATCGAACTCATACCGAATCTGGAGTATAAAGCCTTCAGCGGGGCCGAGCATGGCGTTACCCAATTCCCAGAGGCAACTGATCTAATTTTATCATTCCTACAGCGTCACACACCCAGAGATGTCTAAGCATCAAACACGGTGATAGTTATTCCGTATTTCAAGAGCCCGGTGAGATTGCGGCCATGCCAGAGCGTAATTTAAGGATTGAGGTATAATAAAAGGAAATACATTCTAAAGATGCTTCGGTAGAGGATGGGCACTACTTTTACCGAGGTAGCAATCTGCCGTCTGGTACGCAGTAATTATGCTGACCTTGATGCGATTGATTCCGGCAGCCCTATTGTACACCCAACACTTCGTATGCTTTTACCGGTTGACGTTTACCTCTCAATGCCATAGGTACTAGAGGTTTTACCGAAATATGGTCCTTAACCAGCTCAAACGTGTGAGCAGTAATCCATACTTTGCCACCAGGTGTAACACTGGTAAGTTTGGAAGCCACGTTAACTGTATCACCTAGAACAGAGTACTCCTTATGTTCTTCATAGCCGATGTTGCCAGCGATTACCCTGCCAGTATTAACACCAATACCGAAGTCTATTTTAGGGAGAGTCGATTCCGTTTTCCGCAGCTCATGAATAGCTCTTTGCGCCTCTGAGGCAGCCATTGTAGCGCGTAGAGCATGTCCTTCACAATCTGCAGGGGCATTCCAAACTGCCATGATGCTATCTCCACCAAATCTGTTTATCATAACATCGTGTTTCAGGAATACTCTGGTAACTGCAGATAAATATGTATTCAATACAGTGGCCAGCTCTTCAGGAGGCATGCAGTCGGCTAGAGTAGTAAAACCACGGATATCAGCAAAGGCTACGGTGACTTCCCTCTGTTCAACCGCCGAAGCCCGTGCGCTGTCGTCGCATGGTGCTCGTATTTTGGCGATCTCTGCTAATGGAATATGTTGACCAGCAGATTCATTTATTCCGATTCCCATCTGACTCACCGCACCATCCAAATATATGCTACTAACAAGAGTGTCACCCTAATAGTTAAAAAACCATAAAAGTATGGAGAAAATTTCTAAATATTTTATAAATATCTCACAAAAGGAAATACTGCCGACTACTAAAGCTACCAGTGAAAACTGAAGAACATAGGGAAGCTATCAATTTGAGATGCAACTTGAGTTAATAAGTGTCTGAATTAGCAGCCGCGAGGTTCTCCTGGATTGGAACCTCAATAGTCACGGTTGTTCCTTTGCCCGGTTCTGACTGAAGGGCTAGCTTACCACCAATCAGTTGTGCCCTCTCCTGCATTCCAACGAGACCGAGCTTGGAAACACCGGCGAAGTCACCTATATTGTTCGGAAGCTCAAAGCCCTTACCATTGTCCTGAATGATGAAAGTGGCTTTGTCCTCATCAAATTCCACTGAAATCCAAGCTCTTGATGCCTCAGAATGCTTCCATACGTTTCTCAGCGCTTCCTGAACAATTCGGAACAGCACCAACTCTGTATCAGGATTGAACCGATATACCGAGCCAATCACACCTATTGCAGTCCTTATGCCAAAATGCTCCGTTATGTCAGAACTTAGCCACTCCAGCGCAGGGAGCAGACCAAGGTCATCAAGAACTGACGGTCTCAGGTCTTGACTAAAACGCCTTACACCATCCAATATCCGGTCGATTTGCTGCCTTGTTTCTTCCAAGCGAGTGACGTCCTCCGTCGACAGGCGTTCGCCATCAGAAATAAGTCTATCCAATCGGCGTGACAGCACCACTAAATCCTGAGCTGTATCATCGTGAAGCTCTCGAGCAATACGTCTACGTTCTTCTTCCTGCGCCTTAGTGACCTGTTGCAGGTAAAATCTCAAGTTCTCCTTCATTTGCTTTTCCAGGTTTGCATCCCTAGCAATCTGTTCTAACATCAGGCGCTCCTTTTGATATAGACGGGAGTTCTCAACAGCAACCCCGATATGGTTGGCAACATGAGAAAGTAACTCGATATCTTCCGGTAGAAACCGACGTGAACCGTGAGTAGCCACACATACTGTCCCCACAACCTTACCCTTTGCTTTCAGGGGTACAATTAGCTGAGCCCGAATTCCCTCTCGCTTTACCACAGCTCTAGTAAGCCTGGGGTCTTGTGAAGCATCTTCCACCAGTAATGGCTCTCCAGTCTGGACAACCCGACCATTGAAACCTTCACCTACTTTCAGCCCTTTTAAACTGACAGCAAATTCTTCGGATACTCCGCGATAAGTCTTAAGCTCAAGCTCCTGAGCCCCTTCATCTAGAATGAATACTAAAGCAACCTCTAGGTCCATAACTTCGATCACCTTATCAGTGGCAACGTTGAGTACCTCTTCCAACTCCAATGATTGGCTGACAACTGCTGAAACCTCGTTTAGTGCAGAAAGTCGTTTCTCATTACTCTTGATGACCTGAACATAGTCCTGAAGTTCCTTTTGAGCGACTTCTAGCTTCGCCAACACCTGTTCGCGCCGCTCTCTTTCCCTTCTATAGACCTCGAATGCCACGTTTACCAAAATGCCAATGACAATAACACCGCAGGTCTCAAGTAAAGCATCGGGTGTGTAAAGAGAAATAATAAATACACGAGGTAGCATAATGCCTAAAGCCACCACCAAACAAGCCAATCCTGCCCTTATCCCAAATATAAGGCCAGCGTAGGTTATAGGAACTAGAAAAAGAACTCGTTCTACGGCGTGGCGGGTCAAACCTAGAAATGAGAAAATAGATGGTATATCTGTGGAAAGTATCTGTTGAGGGTAGTGGAGGATAAGGCCAATAACAAGCATTACCACTACCGCCCAGAAATGACCGCTATATATAGCCTTTAAAACTCTGTTTAACACATATACAGTCCTGTCAATAACACCCCGTGAGCACCGCGAGACAGACTGATACGATCAGGGCAACTCTTCCAAAGTAAACCACCCCTGTCTTAACCCGTAAAGTATAGCCTCAGTGCGAGATGCAACAGCAAGCTTATTAAAGATATGACCAAGATGAGCTTGAACCGTCCGCGGGCTGAGAAAGAGGTGATCAGCGATATCCTTATTGCTCATACCTTTGGCGGCTAACTTCAATACTTCCATCTCCCGGTCACTGAGGGGTTCTGCCGCTTCCACTTCAGTACGAGTCAGACTCGGTGATACGACCTGTTCTATAACTCTGCGGGCAATTGTAGGATGAAGAACCGATTCACCAATATGGACCGCCCGGATAGCATCAATTAGCTCAGTCCCCCGCGCATTCTTAAGCAAGTAACCGGCTGCTCCCGCCTCTAGGATAGCAAAAATATATTGGTCATTATCGTAAGCTGTGAGCACTAATACTGCGATAGTCGGTTCGAGTGCCTTTATTTGTTTAGTAGCTTCTATACCATTAACCTTCGGCATATTAATATCCATGATGACCACATCTGGGTGTAGTCTGTTAGCCAGCTTAACTGCTTCTTCACCGTCACCAGCTTCACCGACTACTTCCATATCTGGTTCATGGCGAACAAGCTCACGAGTACCTTCCCGCACCAGTATATGGTCCTCGGCTAGTAGAACCTTGATCTTGCTCGTAGAACTCTTAGGCATTTCTCTGCCTCAATTATAGACCAGTTTATTACTTACTTCAATAGACTAATTTCACATTCGTATACGCAAAATCGCTTAATTCATACATACTTAGGCGTTAGCAATGCCTAGCAGGAGGACTGACAATTAGGACTTTCTGACAATCCAAAATAGGCGTTACGTCAGATGGTACTCAACAATACACATAGTAAGCTAAAAGTGAAGATATGACCGGTTTCAATACTTATATTAACCTAGTTAAAGAGGAAGTGTGAAAATGGCAGCCAATTCTGACATTACGACAACTAACAAAGCTACGGCTAAACTACCTACAAGGAGGCAGGCTGAGTTTGATAAGGTGGAACAAGTAATTGATGAATCGACCGGAAAAGTATGCCTGCCTCCCTGTCAGATCGCTTGCCCCATTGGCGAGCCTATTCAGCGTACTAATGTTATGATTTCGTCCCTTCCTCTGGATGCTCAAAGTGCCTATGACCAGATAATAAAGATAGGCGACGAAATTTACGAAAAAAATCCCCTGTTCACAATATGTAGCTACATATGCGGGCTTTGTGAGAAAGAGTGCAATTACAGAGACCACACTGGAGCAATAAGAAGAAAAATGCTCAAGCGTTTTCTTACCGAGTACTACCTCCCACATTTGGAAACTAAACCTCCATTCCCTACTGGTACCAAAGAAAAGGTCGCTGTGATTGGAGGAGGACCTGCCGGATTGATGTGTGCCTATGAGCTGAGTAAGAAAGGCTACTCAGCAACCATCCTGGAGAGAGATAATCAGTTAGGTGGTGCTTTAAACTATATCCCAAGATATCGTCTTCCCCCACGTGCGATAGATATCACCATTTTTAACCTGATAAGGATTGCCCGTATAGATGTTAGATCTGGCGTAAAAATAGGTGATGATGGGCTAACACTAGATGATTTCAAAAAAGAAGGGCACCGAGCGATATTCATTGCCACTGGTCTTCCTTCTCCCAGACCATTGACTATCAACGGCAGAACTGTGGCTGGGGCAGACCTGAAAGGTGTCATGTTCGGCTTAAACTTACTTCGTGACGTGAATCAAGGCAAGGTCCCCACGCAACTCTTTAAAGGGAAGAGAGTGGTGGTACTCGGGGGAGGAAATGTGGCTTTTGACGTAGCCAGAACCGCCCGCCGGCTTGGCGGCGACGTCCGCATCGTATGCCTCGAATGCGGAGACCAGTATTCCAAGGATGGGATCCCAGCTAACAAAGAAGAGATAGAGAATGCTGAGAACGAAGGAGTAGAAACGACATATTGCCGGGGTGTTGACGAACTTGTTGGAGAAGTAAGGTCACAACTACTCAAAGGTGTGAGAAGGCGAAAACGCGGTCAGGTTATCAAGGGCAAGAGGGTCATAATAGTAGGTGGAAGCAACATGGCCTTTGACATAGCCAGAACAGCCCGCCGACTTGGCGGCGACGTCCGCCTTATTGGTCTCCAGTGCGGTGATAAATCTTCCGATGATGGGATTCCAGCTGATGTAGAGGAAATAGAAGGAGCCAAAGAAGAAGGAATAGAAATATTCTATCGCCGGGGTGTGGAGGAGATTATAGGAGAGAACGGAAAATTCAAGAAAATAAAGTGCCCACGATGTACATCGGTCTTTGACGATAATGGATTTAATCCCAAGTTTGATGAAGGTGATACTACAGACATAGAAGGTGATGTACTACTGATTACTATTGGGCAGGGTCCAGAACGATCGCTTTTCCAGAGCGAGGACTTGCTAGATGAGAGGGGCAGGCTTGATATCGACCAGCTTACCCTCATGAGTAATCGCCAAGACGGTATTTTTATCGGAGGTGACGTACGACGGGTAGGCTTTGCTGCAGATGCAATGCGAGATGGAATAACAGCCGCCGAATCTATAGACCGCTATCTCAGGGGTGAGGATCTGAAAGCAGGAAGGGAAAGGGAGTACGAAAGTATATCTGCCCCTGAGCTGGCAGAATACAACCCTCAGACTGAAGTAATGTGGATACCTGCAGAAGACAGGCTAAATTTTGATGTCTTTGAGAAGGGATTGACTTTGGAAGAGGCGGTGAGAGAGGCCACAAGATGTCTCTGCTGTGGTCCATGCAAGAGTTGTAAGGCATGTGTCGCTTTAGGGCTTCAGCCTGAAATACCGGAAATTGAAGTTAATGAAGACTTGTGTAGTGGGTGTGGGATTTGTGTCCCTGTATGTAGTTACGATGCTAGCAGTCTGGTGGAGTCTGACAAAGGACTGATATCAGCCATAGATAACCTCAAATGCAAGCGATGCGGGGTGTGTATTGCCTCCTGTCCTGTTGGAGCACGAACTATCCGAGATGGAGTGATAGAAACCCTGGAGGACACTCTAGCAGAGCTACGAGTGACAGCCGGCACATAAATTATTTATCCAAACTATACACATAGTACCTATTTGACCAAGAGCGGTCTCATCATGAAGTCTGTAGATAATGCAATATGTTCCCAGGTTGTCGGTCTCTAAAGACAGTATATTAGTCGTTCGATATTCCACTGACATAGGCAAAATTGCCTAGTCCCAATGTACCCAACAAGCGAAAGTACCTAACAAAAGGTCTGTTTATTAGGTCTTTCTGGTAATCGAGAAATAAGCGCTGTATCAGATGGCACCATATAAGCAGTATTGTAAGCTGAAAATGAATAGAGAGGTGGAGAAATGGCGACGAAAGCATACTTCATGATCAGGGTAGCCGAAGAATTTAGCCATGAAGGGTACCAAAAGGTAATAGAAGAACTACAGGCTCTACCTGAGGTGAAAGCTATCGAGCCTGTACGAGGCTCGTCATGTGACCTCCTGGTGCAGGTAGAGGCTCCCGTGAGGGTTAAAATGACAGCCCACAAGATTATGGCTATGAAATGGCTTGAGCGCCTGAATGTACTTACAGTTGAGCCTGTCGAAATGTACAAGCACCAGAGGCAATCACTTGAGGTACTCAAGAAGCTTAAAAGCACATGGGCACATAGATATCAGCCAATAACCCAGATGGTTGGTCTGGTAATGGGTAAAGAGTGTAACACCTCGGCAACAGAGACACTAGTGCAATATCCATACCTAGGTACTAACCTGCCCGGTGCCTGACCCTAAGGGAATATAGGTCGGGATTGATAGAAGAAGAAAGGAGGTGGAGAAATGGCGACGAAAGCATACTTCATGATCAGGGTAGCCGAAGAATTTAGCCGTGATGGCTATAAAAAGGTTATGGAAGATTTACGAGTTCTGAATGAGGTAAAAGCTATCGAGCCTGTAAGGGGCTCATCTTGTGACCTCCTAGTGCAGGTGGAAGCCCCCATAAGAGTGATTATGACAGCCCATAAGATTATGGCTATGAAATGGCTTGAGCGCCTGAACGTACTTACGGTTGAGCCTGTTGAAGTTGACGAGCACCAGAGGCAATCACGGGAGACGCTCGAAAAGCTCAAAATTGCGTGGGCACGGAGGCATCAGCCTGTTCAATCTTGATGAAAAACGGAGGTGGGAAAATGGCAGTCAAGGCATATTTCCTAATTACTGCTGAAGAGGAATTCTGGTACGACGGCTACCAGGAGATAGTTCGAGACTTGAAAGCCGTGCCCGAAGTAAAAGCCATCGAGCCTGTAAGAGGTAGGTGCAATCTGTTAGTACATGTGGAAGCTCCGATAAGAGCGATAATGGTAGCTCACAAGATAATGCCTCTAAAATGGGTCAAACGTTTAGATATTCTTACTGTTGAACCTATTGAAAACAGCCCGCAGAGAGAGGACCCGAAAGAGAAGCTTAAAGGGCTGGCAGATACTTTAACAGAAGCAACTGATCGGACTACAACTTAAAGGAGAGCGGTGAGGGTGAATTGGATAGGTATCTCAAAGACCGGTAGCTCTGACTGGATATGAGCTGTAAATAAAGTGAAATGGGTGGTTGTGGACTGCTGTGGTAGGTGAGTTGAAGTAGAGAGTACGCCAAGACTAACTACTACTGTATGTCCTAAAGGGGAGGAGAGGATGGCACTAGCAGAGGAGGATCGAATATGGTGGTAACAACCCCCTATAGAGAAGCGATAGATGCTCTACTGGAAGAGGGCGGCGAAGCCCTTAAATTATGCTATCAATGTGGTTCGTGCACCGGTGGTTGTCCCTGGAACCTAGTGAGGAATTTCACGGTGCGAGGGATGATACATGAGGCACAACTAGGCTTGGTGGATTTTGAAGATGAAGACCTCTGGCTGTGTGCCACGTGCGGTATTTGTGTCAACCAGTGTCCCCGTGGCGTAGAGTTAATAGATATTGTCAGAGCTCTACGCAGAACTATAGTGGGGCTAGGGGTAGGTAAGGTACCTGATTCGCTTCGTGTTACTGTGAAAAACATTTCTGGCACCGGCAACCCACTGGGGGAAGAAGAGGGACAACGAGCCGATTGGGCAAGAGACTTAAACGTCAAGCCATTCACAAAAAGTACTGAACTACTTTATTTTCCCTGTTGTCTTCCCTGCTACGATCCCCAGGTGAGAGGAATAGCTCGTGCGATGGTCAACATTCTCCATAAAGCAGAAATAGATTTTGGTATCCTGGGTGCCAGCGAGTCCTGCTGTGGGGAAGCAATCCGTAAAGCAGGAAATGAAGACTTATTCCAAGGCCAGGTCCAGAAGAATGTTGCTACTTTCAATGAAAATGGCGTTAAAAAGGTCCTCGTTAGTTCACCTCATTGCTATCACACATTTAAGAATGAATATCCTGAGCTAGGTGCCAATTTTGAGGTAGTTCACTCAACTCAATATATATTGGGGCTTATCAAAGACCAGAAGCTCCAACTTACCAAGGAAGTGAGTAAGAAAGTCGTCTATCACGACCCATGCTATCTTGGCCGTCACAATGGAATATACGAGGAACCACGGGAGGTCTTGAGGAGTATTCCCGGCTTAGAGCTTATCGAATACCCAGACAATCACGAAGATAGCATCTGCTGTGGCGGCGGGTCAGGAAGAATATGGATGGAAACAAGGAAAGGAGAAAGGTTCTCCGACATCAGGCTAGAACAAGCTATTGAACTAGGTGCCGAGGTAATAGCTGTTGCCTGTCCCTACTGCATGAGTATGTTTAAAGATAGCCAATTAACAGTCGATAAAGGTGAGACTGTCGAAATTAGAGATATTTCGGAATTAGTCCGTGAGGCAATCTAGCACGTGTAGGGGGTAGATATGGAAAGAAACGGTCACAGAAAAATCGGAGTATATATTTGCCACTGCGGAACAAATATCGCAGATACTGTTGATGTAGAGAAGGTGGCTGAATACGCCGGGACTCTGGACTCAGTAGCCATAGCTCGACATTACATGTTTATGTGCTCGGACGTAGGTCAGGAACTCATTGAGAATGATATCAAGGAGCTGGGGCTTAATCGCGTCGTCGTCGCTTCCTGCTCACCAAGAATGCACGAGCTTACATTCCGCAAGGTCTGTGAAAGGGCTGGTTTGAACCCATACTTATTTGAGATGGCAAATATCCGCGAGCACTGCAGCTGGGTTCACAGTGATAGAGAACTAGCTACTGAGAAGGCCATGGCCCTAGTTCGGGCAGCAATAAGGCGCGTTTTCTTCCAAGAGCCACTGGAGGTTAAGGAGGCACCGGTTAATCCCAATACACTAGTGGTGGGTGGCGGCATCGCCGGCATTCAGGCCGCTTTGGACATTGCTGATTCCGAGCATAAAGTCTATCTGGTTGAGAGAGAGCCCAGCGTCGGAGGGCATATGATTCAGCTTGATAAGACCTTCCCTACCCTGGACTGCTCTTCATGTATACTGACTCCAAAAATGAGCTCAGTCGGTTCTCATCCCAATATCGAGCTTATGACATATAGTGAAGTGGAGGAAGTGTCCGGATATATCGGCAATTTCAAGGTTAAAATAAGAAAAAAGGCACGTTATGTGGATGAAGATAAATGCAATAGCTGCGGAGTGTGCCAGGAAAAGTGCCCATTTAAGGAAGATAGTGAGTTCAACATTGGTATGGGTAAGAGGAAGGTAATCTATACCCCCTTCCCTCAGGCAGTACCAAACGTACCGGTTATTGACAAGGAGCATTGTGCTTATTTCAAGAAAGGCACATGTCGTGCCTGTGAAAAGTTCTGCGAAGCCAAGGCTATTAACTTTGAACAGACGGACCAAGTTATCGAAGTAGAGGTAGGCTCTGTTATTCTGGCTACCGGCTACGACGCCTTTGATCCCAGCGTTATATCCAGGTATGGATACGGACAATATGAAAATGTCATCACTGGCCTTGAATTTGAGAGGTTGTCCAGTGCCGTTGGACCCACCGGTGGCAGGATTCTATTGAAGGATGGGCGAGAACCAGAAAGTGTAGCAATTGTGCACTGTGTTGGTAGCCGCGACCAAAAATACCACGATTACTGCTCACGCGTTTGCTGTATGTATGGCCTCAAATTTGCTCATCTGATAAAAGATAAAACAAACGCCGATGTATATGAAATGTATATTGATATGCGCTGCTTCGGTGAGGGATATGAAGAATTTTACAAACGTGTCTCGGATGAAGGTGTTAGTTTTATAAGAGGGAAGGTAGCTAGAATTACGGACCGCGCGGTAACCGAGGAGGAGAAGGATAAGTTAATTGTTCTAGTCGAGGATACTCTGCTGGGAAGATTGATACGAGTTCCAGTGGACATGGTTGTCCTGTGCATTGCCCTGCAAGCACGTGCAGATGCAGATAAAGTTGCCAAGTTATTTAACATTGGACGAAGAACAGATGGTTTCTTCCTGGAGCGGCACGTTAAGCTTGATCCCGTGGCTACAGCAACGGATGGTATATTTATCGCCGGCTGTTGTGAAGGCCCAAAGGATATCCCTGACACTGTAGCGCAAGCTTCGGCAGCAGCAGCTAAAGCCCTATCCTTAATAAGCAGAGGAAAGGTTTTCCTGGAAGCAGCCGTGGCCAGTGTAGATCAGACACGTTGCATGGGCTGTGGACGCTGTGAAGAGATATGCGAGTTTCGTGCCCCCAAGATCAGCAAGAATGGAATGCCATTACCGACATCTACGATAAATGACATCTTATGCAAGGGCTGTGGAGCCTGCGCTGTCTCCTGTCCAACAGGGGCGATAACAATCAAGCATTTTACTCGTGAGGAAATACTGGCTGAGGTAGA
>Ga0209427_10004830_pt1 | contig 15506 bp, 17 predicted proteins | sample DeeMarSWOR136_30_FD_187465 | JGI IMG/M metagenome (GOLD analysis project Ga0209427, IMG submission 187465) | Marine sediment microbial communities from White Oak River estuary, North Carolina - WOR-1-36_30 (SPAdes) (version 2) | ecosystem: Environmental > Aquatic > Marine > Intertidal zone >...
GTATGTCCTTTTTCCAGTTCCTGCCATTCATGGCCATAACGAACAGAGGACCTTCTCCAGATCTCTTCCTGGGTCTTCCAGGTTGTGAGTCCCCATAACTCCCGGGCATTCTCAAGAGTGACCATGTCATCTAGGATATTTATATAGACCGGTGATTCCGATCTTCCGATAGCCACTACTCCATCCCAACCTGCAAGTTTTAACATAGGAGCAAAACTGCCGCCGAAATTGCTGTGACAGAACCAATTGACAGGCCATGACTGTGGCGACATACCTGACACACTTGTCCTTCCGGCATATGAAAGCCCTGTTCCTGCAAGAGGGCCTGTCATAAGAGATACTGCATTCCTCGGATCGAATGCATCCTGAAGGTCCCAGCCGCCAGGAGCCACGCAAAGATCCCAGAAGATAGCGGCAGCAGTGCCATGACCTCCCCCGTATATTTCGTATTTTTCTGAAGGGATTTGCTTGATTTCTTTTTTAGTAAGGTCAACCAGTAGAATTTTCCCTGCGAATCCCGGTGTGGACATAAAACATCTCCTTTCCTGACTTTGTGGAGTTAATGCAGCTTTTATGGATTGGAATGCTGCTTCAGATTCAAGTCATAACCCATGCTGTCCTTTTGGGACGGAAGTTCGCTAACCACTTTCAAAGCACCTGCAGGACAGATTGTAACACAGGCCTGTTCACCGAAAGGCCCGCCTTTCTTGCTGAAGTAAGGAGCATTTGCACAAAGGTCGCACTTCATCGATATATTTTTCAAAACATTAAATACCGGTCGATGGGGTATATAAGGACATGCGTTAATGCAGGTTTTACAGCCTATGCATTTTTCTGAATCGATCATACGCACATTACCGTTTTCTGCACTGATATGGCACGCTCCTGTGGGACAATTTTTAACGCACATGGGCTCAGGACACTGTCTGCATACGAATATCTGGATATCCTGTGGGTATGGGTTGAAAACATTTCGGTCAATCTGGATACGTGAAAGGGATGTACTGGCTTCCCCATCATGGACTAAAGAACATACAAGCATGCAACTCATACACCCGGAGCACTGGCGACTGTCATAAACAAGGTAGCCCTTTGAAAGCGGATATTCTTCCTTAACGCCTTTTTCTGCAGCAGAAAGCTTTTCAGGAAGAGCGGCGCTCAACGATCCTCCGGCAATAATAGTTCCGCTACTTACAATAAATTCACGTCTTGAATACTTCTCTTTTTTATTTTTGCTTTCTTCAGCCATAGAGAAACACCCTCCCGTATCGATGGTTATTGTTAAAAGAAGCCACCGAGCATATTCATTGGAATCTGACCACCTGAATAGTAAGGCATAATATTGGTTTCCCATGCCTTAATTAAAAAAAATTACAGAATAAGCACTACATTAACATGCCGGTTGAGCAATTATGTTAAACTAAATATAAGTATAAGAGAAAGGATATCATGTATCAACCGGGTTTTGTCGGATTTAATATGAAAAAACGTAGCAGTCGTCAGTGTTGATACACTTACGACTGCTACTGACAGCCGGCTACAATTTTTATCTCCAGTCGTCGATTTTAACTGAGATGGTGGGGAGCATGCCACCTATCATCCAGTAGTTGTTGTTGGATGCGCCGGTGACAACCAAATTGAAATTGCCACCAGGCCTGCCGAAGAAGCCGCCCCGTCCTCCGGGCTTTGCTTTGGGAGCGGGTTGGGCAGCTCCAGCATCAGTTACAAATTCAGTAAGTTTCTCCACTGTATCGTACCCGGCATCTCTGACGAAATCAGCAATGGGCGGACTCAGGACCACAAAAGTTCCGAATAAGCCGGGCGATTGTTGGGCGTAGATGTCCTTAATAATTTGAGGATAGTTCATATCAGGTCCCCAAACATTGACTTTCCAGTTTGCTGCGGAAAGAATACCCCAACCTGTAAGTAACGTGACGATATTCTCACCCTTTTTATAGCCAGTTGGTGGTTGTCCACCGAAACCTGCTACCTTGCCTCTTCTTACAGAAAAAGGTTCCCATGGAGATTTCTCTTCATTTTCGGCAATGATGACGTTGATGGCATTCATAGGATTGCCTACCGTGCCCATGTAGGTGGTTCCCACTTTTCCGCAGTTCCCTCCATTAATAGACAAGAGGCTCCATGCTCGTCCAATGGTTGTATTCGCATGAGCATAGGGCCCAACGGCGCCAACATCATAGTTAAGCCCGATTTCATCGCGGATGTTCCCGTTGATTACAGCACCGGCCACAAATCCGTTGTCGGAGACATTCACAGCCGTCATGCCGGTCGAACCTATTGCAAGAATGACCGGGAAATATTCCGGTTTGGCACCCGCCATGACTGCGTTGATGGCTGCAACTTTAACCGTATATGTCCAAGTTTCACCGGCCTCGGATCCAGGATTCATTTTACCGAGCTGCTCGTAAGGATCATGGCTGGTGGCACTCAGCATCTCATTGACCAGTTCTTCCGTGGGAAGGATGATCGGTAGAAAATCGGTGTATCTTTTTTCCAGAAACAACTTCTGAAGCTCGGCCGGGGTTCCGGTGTAGGTGGGTGGTCCTATATCCCGCTTTAATTCCCCGGTTTTCTTTTCTTCGGCAGTCAAGGGTTTGGTCAGTTTTTCCACCAGTTCCTGCATCACCGGTCTTCCTGTAATAGGATTGTTGCCTTCAACAATCTGCTTCTTGAGTTGCTCCTTGGTTTTGGCCCAGACCGGACCGCGGAAATACTGAATTCTGATGCCTGGCATACCACTGTTATAGGCTACCTCAACTTCCTGTTCAGCAAAATCGTGTAGGACAAGAGAAACGGCAGGCTTTTTTAGCGTGGATTCTATATCAATAGAGAGGCGAACTGCCCCTGGAGCGCAGACGCTTCAATGCCCCAGCCCGATGATTACAGCGTCGCCTTTTTCACCAATCTCCGCCCACAAAGCTTTATCAACGCCGGTCATTCCACCCGCGCTTCTCTTAATTACGACATTGGTTTTGTGGTAGTTGGCCTTGAACCAATCCGACATTACATCCATAAGACGATCGGTACCAATATAGCCGGTATTTACAAAGTAGATAGTCTTGCCTTCCAGCGTATCCAGACGCGGGGCCATTTGCTTCGCCTGGATTGGCGGGGGCGTGCCCATCGGATTGAGAACCGTAATTTTTTCCTCCGATGCAACTGGTTCCGCATTGACCTGACTGCATATATTCCAAAGCCCACAAGTCAAGCCCATGCACAATAATACAATGACTGCTCCTCGAATTTTCATGTTTGACTCCTCCTTTTTTAAATTAAAGATAGTTCATGGCAAGAAATAACAATCAGCCTAAGCTCATACCAGGCAATGTATCCTAAATTGAGTCAATTGGTCAAGCTTGGTGAAGTCGGGGCAATCCAGCATTCCTTGGATCCTAAAAAAGACGAATCAAGGGATTATATGATGGTCTTAAAAGGTTAATCATGCCGAAAAGTGGATGTTTAACCTTACATGTGTCGGGCTACATAGCCAAGTAGTTAATGCAGCGGTCTTAAAAGCCGTTATTCACCAGCCCAAATCCGGTTGCCGCCTCCAATAAAATCATGGGGTTAGCTTATATATCTAATCTTTTTATTTACTGCTGTCTTTTTGTAACCGGTTTCTAAAAAATGGCATCCTTTTTGTAATTGTTTTTGATAATTTGCCATAATTTTTGATATAATTCAGTTATAAGTTCAGGCAGAAATTTGTAAAATAACCTTTAAAAGAGGTTTAAATGGACTAATACCAACCCCATTTTCTCAAATGGACTAAATGGGGTTTTGTCATTTTTCCGAGCTTCATATAAACATAAAAAGGATTTAGACATTATAATGCTAAGAATAATTTTATTTACAGCTCTTTTATTATTTAATCCAGACGTGATAGTTTTTGCCGCGTCGACTTTTAGATGCGGTCCGAATGTCGTTAATATTGGAGATACCGATCAAGAGGTAATCAGGAAGTGTGGTGAACCCACCTCAAAGCAAGTTACCGGTGAAAAAACCACAGGATATTCTAAGAGCACAGGAGATCGGGAAAGCTTAGATATAACGAGAAGAAGTAATGAAAAAGCGCCAAAGACTCCTTATTTGGAAGGCTATTATAGTGAAGTTTCTCAAAAAATTGAAGCATGGGATTACAACTGCGGCGCAAATCGCTTTAGCATGACTCTCATATTTCTTGGCCATACGCTAAATAAAATAGAACAACAAGGCTATGGTTCCGGGGAATCATATTGCAATGGAGCGGATAGGAATCCAAATAAGAAAAGATCAGAAATTGATATGCGCGAGCAGGAGCTCCAAAATAAAAAATTAAAGGCTGAAATAGAGCAACAAAAAGAGGAAACTTATCAAACTCGGAAGGCATCAGATATTGCAGATATAGAGAGGGCGGAAGAAAGGGCAGGGGAGATAAGGGATTTAGTGACTGAAGAAAAAACCACATATGAAAAAAAACTGCTGGAGGATGCCATAAGGGGTGTCTATATCGGGAATGTAAAGGCAATCCAGGATTATTTTGATATGAACAGCATTCAGGGTATCAGCATTAAGCAATTTACAAATAATCCCGATGGCAGCATACGGGTGGATTTTGGCAATGGAAATACAGTTACATTTGACAGTGCTGAAGATTTTATTAATAAATTTCTTACACCAACAAAATATTATGACTATCCAAAGTAAGAAATATAACCAAATAAATTATATCTCATGAAAAACTGTAAGGACAAATAATAAACTTCCCATAGGTAATTTTGATGATGCTATTACTAATCGCGATCCTGGTCATTATTATTTTTATCCTTGCCATTATGTGCGTCCACAGGAGCGCCCAGGTCTACTCTCTTAGACGACAGGTAAACTTTCTGGAATACAGCCTTGAACAACTGGCTGAAAAAGAGAAAGGCTCAAAACAGGAATCCGAAAATAAGAGATCCGAAATTAATCATAAGAATAATCCTTAAATCCACGATGCACTTTAGTTGTTTTAGATTGTATCGTTTTTTATGCAAATGAAGATGGCTTTTTAAGATAATATCCGAATTTCCATTCAAGATTCCTGTAAACCAATTCCATTGCCTATCTATAAATTATCATATAATCAGCTCGTTAGGCGAATTAAAGGATAATATTTAATTATCCTCCTGAAAATTCCATCCAATGGCTAATATCTTGCACCAGTGAAAGGCCATAATTGGTAATAAAGGTAGGAGGGGATTATATGTCTGAACATCCATGGTCTTTTTGGGCTTATACTTGTCTTATTTGTATGCTTATCTCTTTCATTATACCTGTTTCATGTTATTCGCTTGATACGTTCAGGTGTGGAAGTGAGATTGTAAAAATCGGGAATACGACATTTGAAGTAGCAGGAAAATGCGGGGAGCCTGATTACCGTGAAATTACGGTTTTAGAGGTTAAGAAGATAAAGAGGAAAAAGAAGACAACCCGGAGGACTATAACAGTATCTGCTGGATCAGGTTATAGCGGGGTCTCTTCAGGAGATGAAAAATGGTATTATGATTGCGGTCCTGACCGGTTTATTTATATCCTTATATTTTCCGGCTCCAAATTAAACAAGGTTGAAAGGGGAGGGTATGGCACCGAAGGATGTCTGTCTTGTCCAAACGGTTCCTGGTCAGAAAGAAAAGAACTATTTAATTTGAAAAAATAAGAGTTACAGTTGCTTAACCTGCCGACAACCAAATTATCACCTATTTAATCTCTAGTTTTAATTGACCTCGATTGGTTTTAAAATTATTATATTAAAGATTAGGTCGTCAGCCTGAATTTCATGCTTGAAAGAGGGACCTAAAATTTCAAGAATATAGGGCAGGTTAGAATATGAGGATTAAATGCTGGGGTTCAAGGGGATCGATCCCTGTCTCAGGAGAGGGATACACAAAATATGGCGGTGATACAACCTGTATAGAAATAAGGACTAAAGACGATAAGATTATTATCTTGGATGCGGGCACTGGCATTCGGCGGCTTGGAAACCATCTTATATCAGAAGATCATCATTCCTTTCATATTATCTTTACTCATGCGCACTGGGATCATCTCATGGGATTCCCTTTTTTCAAGCCTATATATCTAAAGAAGACTGATATAGAGATGCAGGGGTGTCCTTTTGCACAAAAGTTCGTAGAGACCATGCTCAATAAGGTCATGTCTCCTCCAAACTTCCCGGTCAAGTATTCTGAGATAAAGGCCAATATCACTCAAAGGCCTGAATGTCCGGAACGTATAGAAATAGGGACGGTCACCGTCATGCCGATTCGTCTGAGTCATCCGAACCAGGGTAATGGTTATAAATTCATTGAAGATAATAAGACCTTTGTGTTCCTTACAGACAATGAACTGGATTATATCCATCCGGGCGGACTTTCGTTTGATGCATACAAGGAATTCTCGGCTGGAGCGGATCTTCTAATTCATGATGGCGAATACACGGAGGAGGAATACAAGAACGTCAAAACATGGGGACACTCGATATATAAGACAACCCTGAAACTGGCCCTTGAGGCGGGAGTTAAACAGCTGGGGCTTTTTCATCTGAATCAGGACAGGACTGATAAAGATGTAGATCAGATGGTTAATACGTGCAAAGAGATTATTGCGGCGAAAGGCTCTAATCTAAAATGCCTTGCAGTCGGTTGTGACACCACATTCTACTTGTAGTCTTTCGATCAGATTATCAATCCTTGAATAAATTCATATTAGAATGTAATATTAGGCATCATCATAATTTTAATATTTTTCAAAGGAAAATGGTCGAAGAAGACGATAAAAACAGTTCAGAAGATGGATCTTATTCCGATAGTTTAGAGATATTTGACGATATCTTTAGCGAAGGAACGGCAGCTGATGTCCCTGACACCAAGAAGGGACAGCCACGTCCGGCCGTTCCCCCTGTTAAGGCGGCAGCAACAACTGTTAAAAAGGCCGAACAAAGGCCAGTATCCCCAAAAGCGCCGCCTGCGAAAAATGCAGCCCCGCCGCCCCAGCCGATCAAGAAAACCCCTGCTATACAACCGGCTAAACCTAAAGAAAAAGTGCCTGTCGTGGATTCTAAGGACGAATCATTTTCCGAGAGCCAGGAGCTGTTTGACGACATCTTTAGCCAAAGGTCGGATGCCGCTCCCACTGAGGCTAAAAAGGGACAGACCCGTCCTGCCGCACCCCCTGTTAAGGCACCCGCACCGAAACAGGTTCAGAAGGGGCCATCTTTAACAGAACCGATCAGGAAGGTGGAACAAAGACCTGTAATACCAAAATTGACACCCGCGAAAGAGGGTGAACCACAGACTCCGGCAATTAAGAGTGAACGTTCTTTTAAACCGGATACATACCTGGGAAAAAAGCCTGATAGAGATAAAGGATCTGAAAAAAAGGAAATAGAAAAGATAGGGACGTATGAGAAGCCCAGGAAGAGCCTAAGTCCATTTGTTGTGGTCTCATCAATTATTGTATTAGTCATATTGGCCATTTTGGCCGGCATGTTTATAGAAGATCGCGGTGGAATAATTAGGGGCATAAAAACCTCCAGGGATTCAAGACCTGAAAAGGAGGCAGCGGCAGGGACAGACAAAGATAAAGATAAAGATGTTAAGGACAACGCGGTTATTGAAAAGAAATCGGAAATGAAAAAACCTGATATTCAGATTTCACAGCAATTAAAGGAGGAAATTCCTCCTGCGATAGATGAGGCGTCTTCCGTAGTCCCAGCGCCAGCCCCTGTTAAGATTATAAAAAACGAAGTAGTAAAATCATTATCTTACCCGTATTCCATATATCTGGGGTCTTATAACTCTATTGAATCAGTAAAAAAGGCAAAAATGGATTACGAAGAGATAGGATTAACGCCTTATTGGATTAAGATTGATCTTGGAGAAAAGGGTACCTGGTTCAGGCTTTTTGCAGGCTATTTTCAAACAAGAGAAGAGGCTGATAGATCTATTAAGAACAAGCAGATACCAAACGCGGAATCAAAAAAGACAAACTATGTGAATCTGATCGGTATTTACTCATCATCAGAGGATGTTTACAGACAGAAAGAGGTTATAGAAAAATCAGGCTATAGCCCATATGTTATAAGTGATAATAAAAACGTCTTTAGACTTTACGTGGGGGCCTTTTATCAGAAGGAGCAGGCAGAAGAACAGAATTCAGATCTATTACTTAAAGGTATCCAGAGCAAGGTTGTAGAACGTTAAGAGGAGGTTTTTAATTACCAATCAATTATATCTTAAAATTGGAAGGCCTCTCTATCCCCTGATCGGGTAAATAGCAATATGCATTGGGCCTTATCCGCAACAGCCCAGAAAAGTGCCTGTGCCTCTTTTTCATCCTTGAAAGATATATCGATTGCCGTAAATGTGTCTTTCTTTAGAGAGGACCATATGGCCCGTATCGGATAATAGGCATGCCACATGATGGAATGGGTAGTATTTTTGAAAAATGATCCAAAACCTTCGTGTGTCCTTATGTTTATGGATATCCCTCCATTGAGAAATAACACATAGCTGGTTGGCATATCATCTAATTCTACGGCCTCTAATTCAAATTTATCCTCTTTTTTATTTTCTCCTGTTTTATTATCGCCGATGTTATCGGGATCAGTGTTATTGACGCTGTTGTCGTCAACATCAATATTATGCCGCAATTCAGAGAACTGTATATTCTTTCTCTCCAGGGAGAATATCTGAACAGGAACAGGGTCGCCCGTAAACTGTACCTGATCAGCGAACCATTCCCTTAATACAATCCCTCTGCTCATCAAGAAGATCCTTTTTTCTCTGATATCAAACAGGAAATAATTATCGGGTTTTTGAGCAAGAGAAAACATTGCTTCAAGGAAGCTATTTTTTTCTAAAGTAATGCCTGCCTTTTCATTGGACAGGGGTTGAGAGCTTATAAATGTCAAAAAAAGTATGTAGTAAAAACTGTTGATCATGACTAAAAAATATATATTTTCGTACCTATGGCGGAAGCCTTATTTATGGCAATAAGGTCTTCATCTCCAAGCCTGATACATCCGTGAGTAACATTTCTTCCTAAGAGCCTTGTGTAAAGGGTCCCGTGGATAAAATAACCATTGCCGAAGCCCAATGCATATTCCCCCAACACATCTGTCTCCGCCCTTTCTGAAAATTTTTTAGGAATATCTTCGCCCTCCTCATTATATGCCCAGTCAGGTTTTATCCATGTGGGTTCTTTTAACTTATATTTCACGAAAAATTCACCTCTTGGCGTATCAAAGACCCATGTCCTTTTTCCTCCGGGTTCAGCGAGCACATTTCCGCTTCCAGCTGATATGACCGCCTGCCTTATAATTTTACCTTCCTTTTTAAGGTAAAGAGTATTCTTGGCTGTGTCGACGACTATGTAGATTCCCTTTGGAGCAAGTTTTTTAATCTGTTTGACAAGCCTTGTATTTTCCTTCTCCAGCTTCTGAAGGGTCTTATCATCCATGTTGATTTCACTAAAATCAGCTTTCCGCCAATGGGCCTTCTTTTTAGCGAGTATAAAATATCCTATGCCCTCGGATATTAATATGGCCGTAAGGAGCGATGCCGCGATTATTGAAGAGATGAGTAATGATCTATTTTTTAACATGATTATATATCTCTTATGGAAGATAGGATTTCATGATTATCGTTGGTTACTCCGACAATAGTCACAGGCGTTCCTTCCATAACAATTTGAAAGAGCATGTCCATGTCCTTGTTCTCTAAAGAGATGCAACCCTTGGTCATTCCATCCGCTCCTCCTCCATGGATCTCCAGCAAGGAGCCTATTCCTGTCCCGGATGGTATGAGCCCCTTCTTTTTGGCCTGATTAAACCTTATCCTATCCTCTTTATTCGGGTAATCAAATAAGAGTGCCTTATAGAATCGGCTCCCCGCGTTCTTTTTCACGATATAATATCTGCCTTCGGGCGTTGCCCCATCACCAGCATATAACTTGTCCTTAAGACCGTTTCGGCCAAGGCCGATATTATAAGTCTCAATTATTTTACCTTTTTTATATACCATCAGGTTCTGATCTATTTTGCTGACTATAATAACAACTATACCTTTTCTTTTTGATTCATCAATTGTCTCTTCTACCAATGCGCGCCAGCTTTGCACCACTTCCTTGTCCGTATATCGATTCAGGATGGAATGAGCAATCTCCATGGATTCCAAGGCATAGGTATTGACACTTTCGAGTTTTATATCGGCGGCATCATAATCATATTTTTTATATAAAGAATCCGCCTCTGTTAACAGCACTTCAGCCTTGCTGATGCTTTTCCTCAAGAGCCTTCCTTCATTTATCATGGAGGTTGAATTCTTAAGGGAATCAATCTCTTTTCTGAGCGAGGAGATTCTCTGCTCGAAATCCCGGGCCTTTTCCGACTTTATTCTTTTTACCGTAGCGAGTATTGTGTTACCCTCCCCAAGAACCATCCTGAACTCTTCCCTGACTGAGGCATAATCCCGTAACCACGGGAACCTCGTATTTTCCTTAATAAATCTATCTTTTGCATCACTGTAGGCAGCTGCATAGCCTTGATATCTGTCAGGTGTAAAAGTCTGAGCATCAGCGCTCCAGAGGGCAAGCCTTTGAATTTCAGCATACTTTACCTCTATAGGGACCGTCGGCTTACTGCATCCAATACATGCCAGATAGAGCATTATGGAAAATAACATGTAATAATGTCGCATGGTGTCAGGATACTCTTGTTTGATGCCTGTTATCTTAGTCCATATATAACTGTGTGGAACAATTTTTAGGATTAAAATACGGGATAATAGGGATTATTAAATCATAGATGTATTCCTAAGGATAAGGATCTGCGATTTTGGTCTTTCATGCCATAATTTTATATAAAGGAATTTGAAGAAAAGATGATTCATCTTCATTCAAATTCCTTATCATCCAATTTTTCAGGGAACCCCAATCCTTTAAAAAAAGAATTCCCTTATCTATCTTTTGCGGCTCTTTACCTTCTCCAGTGCCAGGGTAATGTCGTTTGAGATAGTCCCGGCCTTTTCTTTGATAATATTGGCGGTATTTAAGGCATCGGAATACTTCTCTTCGTCTATTGTCTGTTGTAACGCTGTAAGAGATTCTTCAAGACCAAGGAGATCTGCCTTGAACATCTCAATGTCAGCCTTAGTCCCTTTGCCTGTTGGTGCCTGTTCTAAAAGCCTTTTTGCAAGATCAATAGCCATCATGGCTTCAGTCTGGGCGGCAATGGCCATGTTCCTGGCCTCCTCTTTCCTCTGAGCTGTGACAATCTTGACATTTTCCGCCTCTGCATTTAAGGCTGCCAGCATTTCCTTCGCCTTATCATAATTGCTGAACCACTTATCATCCTGCATCTTCACCTCGTCAAGCGCTGCTGTAAGGTCGCCGTTCAATTTTGCCAGTTCTTCCGATGCATATGTATTAGTATCAGTATTAGTGACAGCCTCAACCAGCGCCTTTGAATCATTGATCTCCTGTGTGGGCGGTTTGGCACAACCACTAATAATGAAGGCTGCAACCAAAACTAGTATTAATGACCTCGTAAATTTCCCCATGGCTATTCTCCTTATAAAAAATTGTTAATAAGATTCTATTCCTTACCTTTATCCTAAAAAGATAAAGATGAAAAAAATTCATCTATAAGATGCGAGTGCCACAGATACTATATATGTACATTTTTTGTTAGGAAGCCCTGTATCTTGGTGCGGAATATAATTATTTTCATTTAGCATGTCAAGACAGTTGTTTTTTAGCAGGTGTCATAGCTTCAGATCGCTAAAAAAACATTAATAATTATCTAAAATTGCAATAAATTCAAGGACTTGCTCTAATTTGATTTTTTGAAGGTCAAGGTTGCGGTATGGAATGGCATTGAGATCCAGGAATGAGATACGATTTATATGCTCTGTTTAAAAACCCAGAATGTGATGCGGACGACATACATAGCCAGTAAAGTGACTAATACCCCGGCGGTCACGACAGCGAGATCTATATCAACATTTATAATATCATAGAATATCAGGCTGAGAATTATACCTCCTGCAATGCCGCAGATAAACCATAATAACTCTTTCATAAACAGTCTCTTTTTAGTCATCTTTTTTCCGTTAATCATATGGATATAAATATCATATTGAACGCAATATATAATTAGCCATATTTGAAGAGTAGGTATACGGACATATATGGCGATCATTCGGAAAAGATAGCCATTTATTTAATGCGTCCAATATCATTATCCGATAATCCTGGTCTAAAGAAAAGGATTATTTACGGCTTGACATGATTATATCAGGCCTTAATTTTTTATCGGAGGTTTTTTTACTATGCTTAAAAAGATGGCGGTTGGTCCGTATCAGGCCAATTGTTATATATTGGGTTGTAATAAGACCATGCAAGGCGTCGTAATAGATCCCGGAGATGAAGTCTCTCGTATTGTGAAGGAGATATCTCGAGCGGGGATCAGGATAGGGCGCATACTTATCACCCACGGACATTTTGACCATACTGGAGGATCCAGGGAATTAAGGGATATAACAGGGGCGCCTGTCTGGATACACGCATTGGATGCCTCCAAATTGGGATTCACACCGGACGGGGATCTTTTTGAAGGTCAGGAGATTGATGTTGGATCCTATAATATCTCAGTCATCCACACTCCCGGACATTCTCCGGGCGGGGTATGTCTGCATGCAAATGGGGCCGTTTTCACAGGCGATACCCTATTTGCAGGATCAGTAGGACGCACTGATTTTCCTGGAGGCGATCATAACAGACTTATTAAAAATGTAGTTAAAAAGATTTTTCCACTTGGTGACCATTTACGGGTATACCCTGGACACGGCCCTGTCACGACCATCGGGAAGGAAAGGATGAATAATCCTTTTTTCCGAATCTAGTGCCTGAACGAAGACCGGGGATATTCAAGATCAATCCTGAAGTGCCGTATGTAAGGGTATTGGGCCGCCTTAACATGATGCGGTTCGCGGGTCCTGAATAGTGGATCTATGATTTCACTAACCATAGAAGTGAGCAGATGCATCCCGCAATCCGCCTGACTTGTTAGGCGCACCGCTAGAACCAGGCAGTATAGATGGTTAAAGTTTGGGAGTATCGTAGCTCATTAAATATATACAGAATTAGATGCCATCTGGAATTTTTGACCACATCATTTTCCTTCGGCTTAGCTTACGCCCATCTACTATAAAAGTACCATCGCCAACTGCGTGAACAGTCCGTTTCACTTTTCGTGAGTCATCAAAATATGCCGCAACGCCTTCAAGAACAACAATATTGTGTTTTTTGACGATGTCGACAACTTTACACTCGATATTGGCCAAACATTCTTTTATTAAGGGCGCTTTTACATTTTTGCCTTTCAAGGGAGTTAGCATGAATTTTTCAAATTTGTCCGTATCGGCACCGGAGCATGTTCCAATTCCGATGACTTTATCAAGTATGTCAACGGTGGGAATCGAAATAACACACTCCTTCATTTTACAAAGAGCGGCAAAGGAATAATTCCAAGGCCCGGTGGTTATGGCAAATATCGGCGTAAAACCCATAACCATCGTCCACGAGATCGTCATTATATTGTTCTTCTTTCCGTCGTTTGTTGTAACAAGAATAACCGGCCCAGCTTCCATTAATGTGAACGCTTTACTTATCTGCAATTTTTTCATGCGAGCATAACCTTAAAATCAAACAAACTTCTCGGATTAGGAGAATCGAAATAGAATTTCTTCAAAATTTTTTACTCTTTCTCCGTAGAACTCAATCCCTTCGTCTTTAAGCATTTTTATTTTTTCCTGTATAACGGCTCCCGATGTCTTTCCCTTAAATCCCCCAATCCGACCGGATGTAGCAACAACCCGGTGTCAGGGGACTTCTGGTGCATAGGGATTTCTTTTCATGGCCTGACCAACACCCTGATATGCTCTGCTTCCTAGAGCATGGGCAATCTCTTTATAGGTCGTTATACGCCCTTTAGGCACCTTCCTTAAAAGATCGTACACTTTATCGGAAAAGGTTTTCATTTTCTCTCTCTTCACAAGATTAAAATATTTTTAATTATATAAATACATAACGTGCCACTGAGGCGTGGCCTATTGGACATCGTCTCCAGTGGGCTTGTTATCTTCCTGATAATCTCCGGATATGAGTCTGTTCATGGCGACTTCATCCATTCGACAGAGCCTCCAATCCTTGAGAATCTCTGCGCCTAGTGACTCATAAAAGTGCTTTGCCCGCTGATTCCATTCGAGCACTATCCATTCGGATCTTCGACATCCTCTTGCGCGGGCGATCCGCATGACTTCAACGAGGAGGGCCTTGCCCAAGCCTTTCCCGCGAGCGCTTGGCTCGACGTACACGTCCTCGATGTACATGCCTGGTCGACCTTGAAAGGACGAGAAATTGTGGAAGAAGAGCGCGTAACCATGGATCTCTTCACCAAGGCATCCAATAAGCAATTCCGCTACCGGCTCCTGAGTAAAGAGGTAACGCTCCAAGAGAGCTTCTGTCACTCGAAACTCATCGAGCAGCTTCTCGAACTCGGCAAGTCCTTTCATTAACTCCACAACCCGGGGAAGATGCTCTCGGTTCGCCTTATCGATTCGTATTGTCAAGTCTGTAGTTATCATTATTTTCTGAAGATGCCATTAGTTATTAATTTACATGCTTACTTTTGTTACGATTTGATCATCCTGCCTGTTTTTATTTAATATAAAACATCTACTGTTTTTTCAACACAATATAATAGTATACCTGAATATTATTGACATACAAAATTGCCCTCCATATACTCAAACCCTGTAAAATCAATTCCCATAAACTGCACATTTTTTACCAACTAAGTGAAGAAAGGGCCTGACTTTGGCACATCCGGATAAAACTATCTCCAACGATATGAATCTTCCTGAAATTACATTTAAATCGGTAATACTCGGTATAATCCTCTCAGTCATTCTCGCAGGAGCTAATGCCTATTTGGGCTTGTTCGCTGGTATGACAGTTTCAGCATCAATACCAGCGGCAGTTCTTTCAATGGGAATACTACGCTTGTTTCGAAGGTCAAATATTCTTGAGAATAATATTGTCCAGACGGCAGCTTCAGCCGGTGAATCGCTGGCAGCCGGTGTTATTTTTACTCTGCCAGCTCTTATTGTCATGCAATACTGGACCACATTTAATTACTGGGAAACCACACTTATCGCAGGCCTTGGCGGTGTTATTGGTGTATTATTTACTGTGCCATTACGCCGCGCCCTTATCGTGGAAGAAGGGCTTCAATTTCCTGAAGGTATTGCCACAGCCGAAGTTCTGCGCTCCGGTGATGAAGGAGGGAACAGTGTAAAATATATTGCTCAGGCAGGGATCATAGGTGCCCTTTTCAAGTTCGGAGAAACCGGTTTGCGATTGTGGACAGGTGTTGTGGAAACTGCTACCCGCATTGGCGGCTC
>Ga0209427_10004832_pt1 | contig 15505 bp, 16 predicted proteins | sample DeeMarSWOR136_30_FD_187465 | JGI IMG/M metagenome (GOLD analysis project Ga0209427, IMG submission 187465) | Marine sediment microbial communities from White Oak River estuary, North Carolina - WOR-1-36_30 (SPAdes) (version 2) | ecosystem: Environmental > Aquatic > Marine > Intertidal zone >...
GGCAACTCGCTTGATTATGCCCTCATTCTCGCTGGATATAAAGGCGATGATAATCGCCCCCACCGCCGGGAGAAAGAGTATGGTTGTCAGGTAATTAAATTCCAATTACGCTATCTCCGAAAGATCTTTTTTCATTCTTTTTCTACCTCTCCCCCGTGTCCCCTTCTCCTTTTCCCCTTTTGTCATTGCGAGTCCTTCGGCGGAAGGACGAAGCAATCTCTATCACCGGTTCTGGAGATTGCCACGTCGTCCTTCATTTTGTGAAGGACTCCTCGCAATGACTCCTAAATCGAGGGGTTTCGCTTCTCTTAACTACTCCTTTATCCAAAGAAATACACGCAAAGGCCGATAATCGCTACCCCGATGCCCATGACCAGTCCATAAAGCTGCAACTGCCCTGTCTGGGCATGCCGGATAGCCCGTCCGCCGCTAATGATTACGTCGGACACCCCGTTGACCGTCCCGTCAACACCTTTGTCATCAAATAGCCTGAAGCCGGTAAACAGTCCCTTAACCAGGGCCAGCTTCACGATTATATTTTCATAAAGCTCATCAAAGAAGTACTTGCGGAAGACCAGGGTATAAAGCGGGCCGAACACTCTGCCCACGGATTCCGCCGTAATCCGCTTGGCGCAATAGATAATATATGCCATGAAAATTCCGAGGAGGCCTACGACCAGCGCAATCACCGGCAGCGCGTGCGTGAAAGGCGCGAACAGCCCTCCGAAGAAGCTGTGGGCGACATGCTCGCCGTGGTGTCCCATAAGCTCGTTATAACCGCCGGCAACATTCCACCAGCCGGCGATTACCGCCAGGATGGCCAGGAATACCAGCGGTCCCACCATCACCCACGGCGATTCGTGGGTATGTTTGTAATCGCCGCTCTCATCGCCGCCGCGGTATTCACCGTGGAATGTCATGTAGACGGCGCGGAACATGTAAAAAGCCGTGAGGAATACTGTTATCATCACCAGCCAGAACAGGATCGGCTGGTTCGCCAGTGCGCTGACAAGTATCTCATCCTTGCTCCAGAATCCGGCGAGAGGCCAGATACCGGCAAGGCTCAGTGAGCCAATTACGAAGGTAATATATGTCCATGGCATCGTCTTGCGGAGTCCGCCCATTAGCCGCATATCGAATGTTCCGGTAGCGTGGTTAACGCTGCCCGAAGCCAGGAACAGGAGCGATTTGAAGAAAGCGTGGGTAAACAGGTGGAACATACCGATAGCCACGGCACCTCTGGTCAGTGCCAGCAGCCCTGCTGTCTCCATAGGCGCGTGACCATTGCTGATTTCCGTGGCCACAGCCGTACCGGCCGCACCGAGTCCCAGCATCATGTAGCCAAGCTGGCTGATAGTGGAGTAAGCCAGCACTCGCTTGATGTCGTAGGCTGTCAGGCCCATCGTGGCGGCAAAGATGGCTGTAAAGCCACCGATGATGGCTACGATGGTAATGGCTTCTGTAGAGTAAATAAAGAGTGGGAAGGTGCGTGCTACCAGATAAACACCGGCGGAGACCATCGTGGCGGAATGGATGAGGGCACTGACTGGCGTCGGGCCCTCCATGGCATCCGGCAGCCATACGTGAAGCGGGAACTGGGCTGACTTGCCGACAGCCCCGCCGAAGATACCGATGGCTGCCCAGGTCAGGACGGTCCCGCCCAAGACTCCCGTTATGGCCAGTCCATGCAGCTCATAGATATCAAAGGTACCAGTGTTCAGGAACAGAATCAGTATTGCCGCCAGAAAACCAAAGTCGCCGATACGCGTGACGATAAACGCCTTCTTGGCGGCATCGGCGGCCGACTTCTTGTGGAACCAGAAGCCTATAAGTAGATACGAGCAAAGGCCGACCATCTCCCAGAAAACGAACGTAAAAAGCAGGTTGTCCGATAAGACCAGTCCCAGCATGGCAAATGTGAAAAGTGACATGTAGGTATAGTAGCGGTAATAGCCCGCCTCATCGTGCGCTAGGTAGCCCAGTGAGTAAATCTGTACCATCAGGCTGACGACCGAGACGGTGACGGCCATCACAATCGAGAGCTGGTCGGCTATCAGACCCAGGTGGATGGTAACTCCGTTCTCGATGACCACCCAGGACACGTCCGGGACGGCTATCTGGTGGTGTTCTGCTGATACCACCGACGACAGTGCCCAGATGGCAAATATCGCCGAGATGGCTATTGAGCCGATTGTTATATAACCATAGACTTTAGACTTAGGATTGATAAATGGCCTGATAATGAGTCCGTTAATAATAAACGAGAATAGCGGCAGCAGCATTATCAGCCAGATTAACTGATACGGTATCATAGTTTTCTCAGCACATCCTTAATCACATGCTCTTTATCCTGGGGCACCAGGATTGAATACTCGGTGAGTTCCTGACCAATCGGCAGTCCGGATGTGGGCATTATGCGGGTAGGGATTCCCTCACCCTCAAAGCATTCTTTCCACATCTCGGCAATAGCTAGGCTCTTTGCTTTTTTAACTTCTACCCACATTGTTTAATATTAACAACCCTAAAATCTTATTAAGATGCCAGGACGGCATCGCCCAGGTAGAACGGCCAGACCACTATGCCCAGTATGATTTTCCACCATACCAGATTGGCATAGCCGATGGTGAACAGCCAGCCGGCAAACCAGAAAGCACCGAAAAAGCCACCCGATTTGTTCATGTTTCCTTTCCTCTTTTCTTCGGCCATGTTCTCCTTATACTACCACTTCATCAGGTTAATATTGCTGGCATCAATATCAGTCAGGCCGCGGTAGATAGCTAGTATTATCGCCAGGCCGACGGCTACTTCGGCAGCCGCCACCACCATAACAAAGATAGCGAATACCTGCCCGGTCAGCAGTAACGGCACAATATAGCTGGAGAAGGCGACCAGGGTTATGTTTACGGCATTGAGCATCAGTTCAATGCACATTAGTATAATTACGGCATTGCGCTTGGTCAGTGCCCCGTAAAGGCCGATACAGAAGAGGACTGCCGATAGTATCAGATAGTGTTCCAAGCCTATGGTCACTTTTTACTTCTCCCTCGCGATGACAATCGCACCCAGAATGGCAGCCAGTAAAAGCATGGCGGCAATCTCTACCGGCAAAATAAAACCGCTCTCGCTGAAAAGCTTGATGGCCAGGGGGACTGTGGTTGGTGTCAGTGGTGCCTCACCCGATATCTGCCATGAGGTGCTGGTTACCGTGTAAATCATAATTCCCAGTAATACAGCCGCCACGATAAAGGCGGGTATCTTCATTCTGTTGGCCGGGCTGCCCTGCTGGACTTCCCGGGTCATCATAATAGCCAGAATAATCAGCACCGATATAGCGCCGACATATACCAGAATCTGTACCGCCGCCAGGAAGTCAGCGCTGAGGGTAATGTAGAGGCCGGCTACCGTGATGAAGCAGAGGACGAGGGCCAGGGCGGCACGAAAAATGTTTCGCAGAAATACCACGCCCAGGGCTGCTATTACAGCCACCGCGGCCATTATCCAGAATGCAGCGGTAAGTCCCACTAGTCCTTCTCCACAATCTTGTCCACAAGCAGGGTCTGCCTGGGCAATTTTTCGGCAATTTCAGGGTGGAAGTACCCGCTGGCAGGCCTTTCCGGCGATTCCAGCAATTCGTCATCGGTCTGGACTAAATCGCCACGCCGGTATCTTGCCCGCTCGTACGAATAGCCCATGAACAGGGCGTCATACGGGCAGGCTTCAACACACAGGCCACATTGAATGCAGTAGCCGGTATCCACCTGGTATTTCTCTACATCGTATTTATTGTCCGCCAGGTTGGTGGCGGTAACAATCTCGATGGCACCCTGGGGGCATGTCTTGGCGCAGGTACCGCATCCGGTGCATTTTTCCCGACTCCAGATAAGCTCGTTACCCCGGGTACGCCGCGATACATGCAACCTCTGCTCCGGGAACTGCGATACCGTCGGGTGACGCAGCAGGTGCCGGATAGTTATCGTCATCCCCTTGAGTATGCCGACTCCATAGCGCTCAAACTTCAACTCGGCCCCATCCTAACTTAAAGAATTTCGACCATGAAACCACCAGTATTACCATGATGGCAATATTGATGACGACTATCACCCATTGATTAGCTTCCGGCCAGGCCAGGATCTGTATGGCGGTGATAAAAAGGTTTATCAGGGCCAGCGGGAAGAGGAACTTCCAGGCCAGGGCCATCAGCTGGTCAATCCGGATACGTGGCAGCGTTGTCCGTGTCCAGACCATGAAAAAGAAGACGAGGATTACCTTGACGATAAACCACAGCCAGTCCGGCAGAAACGGCCCTCTCCAGCCACCGAGGAAGAGCGTGGTGATAATGGCGGAGATGGCAATTGCTTCAGCGTATTCTACCAGATAGAACATGGCGAATTTCATGCCGGAATACTCAGTGTGGAAGCCGGCTACAATCTCGGAATCAGCTTCCATAAGGTCAAAGGGGCTGCGGTTAATCTCGGCACAGCCGGCCGCGAAGAAGAGCAGAAAGCCCAGCGGCTGCAGCAGGATGAAGGGGATGTCCTGAGCCAGTACAATCTGGTTCATGGACAGGGAGCCAGCTACCAGCACTACACCGACGATGGCCAGCACCAGTGGTATTTCGTAGCTGACCACGGCGGCGACATTACGCATGGCACCGAGCAGGGAGTACTTGTTGCTGGAACCCCACCCTGCCATGAATACCCCGATCGTAGCGACGGAGCTAATCGCCACCACGTAAAGTATGCCGATATTAAGGTCGGCCAACAGAGCTCCATTCTGGAACGGCACCACAGCGAAAATCATCATGACCGGCGCAAAAGCAATCACTGGTGCCAACCAGTGAACCACCTTATCGGCGACGTCCGGTACAATATTCTCTTTAAGCAGTACCTTGACGGCATCTGCCACCGGCTGGAGCAGGCCAAAAGGACCGGTACGGTTGGGCCCAAGGCGGGACTGCATACGGCCCATACCCCGGCGCTCAATATAGATGGCGCCCATCACCATAGACAGTACAAAAACGATGAGGGCAACCGTGAAGAACAGCCAGTGCCACCAGTATCCGGCGGGCCAGTCCGACGGTGTCACCTGCTGCATGGGTAGACTATAATTCACAAAAAAATCCGGTATGGTCACTATCTATCAACCTCACCCATGGTAATGTCAATACTGCCGAAGATAACGATAAGGTCGGCGACCTTCCACCCCCGTACCATTTCACGAAGAGCGGACAGGTTTATCAGGCTGGTGGGGCGCACGTGGCAGCGGTAGGGGGCAACAGAGTCGTCCGACACTATATAAAAACCGAGTTCACCCTTGGGTGCCTCGAGGTGTGCATAAGCATCGCCGGCAGGAGGGCGAATCAGGTGGGGTACATCAGCCCTTACCGGGCCGGAGGGTATATCCTTAGAAGCCTGCTCAATGATACGCAGGCTCTGACGCATTTCTTCTATCCTGATACGATAGCGGTCATAGCAGTCACCGACCTCACATACGGGAATGTCAAACTCGAAGCGGTCGTAAACGGAGTAGGGGTCATTCTTGCGTAGATCCCACTTCACACCGCTGGCGCGGGCTACCGGGCCGCTCATGCCGCAGTTAATCGCCGTTTCCCTGGGCAGGATGCCGACACCCTTGGTGCGCGCCAGAAATATCTCATTCTGCTTGAGCAGCCATTCCATTTCTTCAATGAACCGGGGTGTCGTTCCCAGGAATCTCTGCAGTGCCGGCAGGAATTCATCGGGAAGGTCCTGGCTGACACCACCAACCCTCATGTAGTTATAGGTCATACGCTGACCGCAGAGCATATCAAACATGTCCAGAATTTTTTCTCTTTCCCGCAGCATGTACACAACCGGAGTCATAAAGGCGCCGCAATCATTCAGGAACGTGCCGACCGCTATAAAATGGTTGACCAGGCGCTGCAATTCAGCTGTGATGACGCGTATATATTCGGCGCGTTCCGGTACCTTTATCCCGGCCAGCTTCTCCACCGCCAGGCAATAGGCCATATTATTACTCATCGGGCAGATGTAGTCCAGACGGTCGGTCAGCGGGATAAAGCCGGTGAAGGTTCTTTCCTCGGCCAGTTTCTCAATACCGCGGTGCAGGTAGCCAAAGACAGGCTCAATATCGAGGACAACCTCCCCGTCGAGGGTCGTCCTCATGCGGTAAACACCGTGGGTACTCGGATGCAGCGGACCGAAATTCAGGACAAACGGTTCGGTCTTCAGCGTCATCATCTCGGTGGTCGTCACTACAGATAGTCCTTTCTCAGTGGGTGTCCTTCGAAGCCGTCCCAGAGTAGGATTCGCTTCAAATTGGGGTGTCCTTCGAATTGAATACCCATGAGGTCGTAGATTTCACGCTCCTGCAAATCAGCTCCCTGCCAGAGACCGATTACCGATGGTACCGACGGATTCTCCCGGTCGTAGCACCTGGTCTTGATAATTATCGAGTGGTTGTGCTCCAGCGAGGTCAGTTGATAAACAACTTCAAAATAGCTGTAATAGTCGACGGCGGTAATGTAGTTCGGATAATCGAATTTGAATGAATCTGTATCCTTAAGAAAGGATAATACGGGCAGCAGGGAATCACTCTTCACTACCAGGCTTTCCTGGCTGGATTCTTCAATACTCCCGGGGAACTTTTCTTCTATCTGGCTGGCCAAATCCTTCCCGGAAAGGGCTACGGTCATTCTCTTTTACCTTTCAGCGGTAATTCCGGTAGGTCCGGTACTACCGGTGTTTTGGCTATCTTCCTTTGCAGCATTCTTATCCCGTGAATTAAAGCCTCGGGGCGAGGGGGACAGCCGGGTACATAGACATCGACCGGTATTAACCTGTTATAGCCCGGTACCACGTTGTAAGAGGAGCGGAAAATACCGCCGCTGATGGCGCAGGCACCCATGGCAATTACCCATTTTGGCTCGGCCATCTGGTTATATACACGCTGGACAACAGGCGCCATCTTCCACGTCAGTGTGCCGGCAGTAATCATCAGGTCTGCCTGGCGGGGCGAGGCGCGCAGAATTTCCATACCAAAGCGGGAAAGGTCAAAGCGGGGGCCCTCGGCAGCGATAAGTTCAAAGGCGCAGCAGGCAGGAAAGCATATAGCTGTCCATAACGATGAACGCCGGCTCCAGTTGATAATGGCATCAACCGTGGTCAGCAGGATATTACGCTGCAAATCCTCCTCCAGCCACTCATCGGGGTCGGGAATCGGCACCTGGCTGCTTAGTTTGAGGTCTTCAATTACCTGACCCTCATAACGGTCGAGTTCGCTAGAGGTATAAATATATTCTTTATCGCTGCTTACTTCCATTCAAGGACCTTCTTCTTCCAGGCATATAGATAGCCGATAAATAAAATGAAAACGAGAATCAGTACGATATAGAGGCTGAAAAGCCCCAATTCCCTGAGGTGTACCGCCCAGGGATAAAGGAATACCACCAGTACATCAAGAGCCAGAAAGATGAGGGCGTAGAAATAGTAGTGAAAGTTGAACTGCACCCACGTCTTGCCGATGGTCTCCATACCACATTCAAAGATTGAGGTCTTGATGGGATTGGGATGGCTGGGGACAATTCTAAGAAATCTGAGGATAATGGGGGTAATTACCATTACAAGGGTGAAAAGGACAACGACAATAAAAAATAAGCCAATTAATCCGTAGTTTGCTAGCAACTGGACTCCTTAACTACTCGAACAGCAAGCTAACCGTTGGCTAGTATACCATATGTTTTTTACGAAAATCAACACCATAGAAAGCGTGTATTCCGTAGTTGCTGGCACTTATCGCCGTGAGCTTTGGGACCGTCAGACTACATAAGCCCATACTTCTTCGCCAGCGCTTCCAGGCCGGGCATGGAGCATTCCAGCGTCCGGTCATCCACGCAGTACACGAGGCGGAAATACCCCGGTGTGCCGAAAGCCACCCCGGGTACGGTGAGGACGTGGTGCTCCCGCTGAAGCTCGTGTATGAAAGCAACATCATCCTCGATGGGAGTCTTGGGGAAGATGTAAAAAGCGCCCTGCGGTTTATTGACTTTGTAGCCCATTCTCACCAGGTTATCGTAAATAAAGTCGCGGTGGCGCTGGTACTCGGAGACGGGGATAGTCACGTCCTGGAGATGGCGTACCACGTTCTGCATAAACGCCGGAGCGTTAATGAAGCCCAGCGTACGCGTGCAGAAGACGAAACCCGTTATCAACTCATCATGGTGCTCTGTGTCCGGGTGCAGGGCGATATAGCCGATACGCTCACCGGGTAAGGATAAATCCTTGGAGTGCGAGGTCGCGATAATGCTGTGCCGGTGAACGGTTAACGGTGAGGGGTATTTCAGTCCGTCGTAGATGATTTTTTTATAAGGCTCGTCGCTGACGATGAATATTTCGGTCCCGTACTCGGCTTCTTTCTTTCGCAGTATCTCCCCCATCTGGCGCATCAGGTCTTCACTGTAAACAACGCCGGTAGGATTGTTGGGTGAGTTGATGAGTACGGCCTTTGTCCTCGGGTTGATTGCCTTTTCTAGCTCGTCCAGTCTGGGCATAAAGTGTTCGTCAGTAGGTACGAGTTTGACCACGCCGTCGTGGTTTTCAACGTAGTTGAAGTAGTCGACAAACCAGGGTAAAAAGAGGATAACTTCATTGCCGGGATCGAGGATGGTCTTCAGCGCCACGTTGATAGCCCCCGCCGCCCCCACCGACATAATGATGTCTTTCTCGGTAAGGTTAATACCCGTTTCCCTGGTCAGCTGGGCGGCAACGGCGGCCCGTGTTTCCGGGTAGCCGGCATGCGCCATGTAGCCGTGCATCCCCGGAAAGGGATTATTGGCCAGGCGTTTGAGTTCACGCTTGAACTCGGGTGGCGGTTCCATGATTGGATTGCCCAGCGAAAGGTCGAAGACGTTTTCCACACCGATTTCCTTTTTCATGGCGGTGCCTTCATCGAACATCCGCCGTATCCACGACCCCAGTTCCATACCCTTTTTAACTCTTTCCGATACGGACACCCTCAATTTCCTTTCTACCGTTGTCGAATGCGGTAAGGTTGATTTCACGAATGTTTTCCGGCATACGCCGGGAGATAGTATCCTTCCATATACTAATTTCCAGCGGGGTAAATACCGAGAGACATCCCAGCATCAGGATGTTGAACGTTCTAACATTGCCAAGTTCTTTAGCCCGCTCCGTGCCGTCAATGAAGTAGACCTGGTCGGTCAGCCGTTTTAGTGTATCGGCAATCGCTTGATGGTCGGGGTATTGTTCCTGTCCCAGGCTGACCGATAGCGGCGGCTGCTCGTAATTGTTGACGATGGCAATGCCGCCGGGGCGGAGGTAGTGGCTCCAGCGGGCTGCCTCCAGCTTTTCAAAGGCAAGGAGCAGTTCCACTTCACCCTCCCTGATTAGCGGGGACCAGACTTTGGGTGCCATCCGCACGTGGCTGACGACGCTGCCACCGCGCTGGGCCATGCCCAGCGTGTCCGTCTTCTTGACATCAAGGCCGGCCGCCAGTGCCGCCTCGCCAATGATATCACTGGCCAGGACAACTCCCTGACCGCCCACCCCGGTAATCAGCAAGTCCATCTTCTTCATTTTATATTCTAGATCCTGACTATATACCAATCGCCCGTTGAGGGCATAATTGCTCGCAGATGGTGCAGATATCGCCGGCACAGAGTGTCGGCTCGATGAACACCTGGCCTTCACCACTCTGGATGGCCGGACACCCGAGTGAGAGGCAGACGCCGCACTGGTTGCACTTCTCAGTATCGACCACCCTCGGATTGGCGCGCTTTCTCACCCGCATGGCACAGGCGCCGCGTACGATAATAACCGAAATTTCCGGCCTGTCCAGCGAGTCCCGGACGCCTGTCCGCAGTGCCTTTAAATCAAAGGCGTCAATTACCTTGATATCGTTAACGCCGATACCTCGCGCCAGACTCTCCAGGTCCACGGCCTGTGTTTCCTTGCCCCGGGCTGAAATACCTGTGCCAGGGTGTTCCTGGTGACCCGTCATGGCTGTGGTGCGGTTGTCCAGAATAATAATGGTAATTTGTGCCTGATTATATACCGCGCTAACCAGACTGGGAATGCCGGCGTGCATAAAGGTGGAATCACCGATAATCGCCACTACTTTGCTCTTGACCCCGGCCTTCTCTATTCCCTGGGCCTGACCGATTCCGGAACCCATACATCCTGTGGTGTCCAGGACACTGAGCGGTGGATAGGCGCCCAGCGTGTAGCAACCGATGTCGCCGGTAATAATCAGCTTCGGCTCCTCATTCTTTGTCCCCGGGAGTTTGGAGCGCTGCCCGATGCTGTTCAGCACGAAGTATATACCGGTATGAGGACAGCCCGGACATAACAGAGGGGGACGGCGGGGCAGTCCCGAAGCCGGTGATAGAACTTTACTTACTTCGGACTCGGGCAGCAGACCGGCGCCCTGGCTGCTCTCGGCGACAATACGCGTGTTAAGCTCACCCACCAGGGGAATGAACTCCTTGCCGGTAACCTCTATGCCCATCGCCTGAATATTCTCCTGAAGAAACGGGTCCAGTTCCTCGATAACGATGAGCCTTTCTACCCCGGCAGCGAACTCTTTTATCATTTTCTTCGGCAGTGGCCAGGTCATCCCCAATTTGAGGAAGGAGGCATCCGGGAAGACCTCGCGGGCGTACTGGTAGGCGACACCGCTGGTCACGATGCCTAGGTCACGCTTGCCCCACATGATTTGATTCAGGGGGAAGGTCTCGACGAAGTCCGACAGCTTGACCATACGCTCTTCGACAAGGGCATGGCGGGGCAGGGCGAAGACCGGCAGCATGACGTATTTCTGCACGTTATAATAGAAAGCGGGTGGCTTATTTTTCACCTCGCGACGGCGCTTGACGTCCACAACTGACTTGGAATGGGAAATGCGGGTGGTGGTGCGTACCAGCACTGGCGTATCGAATTCCTCGCTGATATCGAAGGCATAGGCCATTAGGTCGTAGGCTTCCTGGCTGTCGCCTGGCTCCAGCATCGGCACCTTGGCCAGCCTGGCATAATGGCGGTTGTCCTGTTCATTCTGAGAACTGTGTATCTGAGGGTCGTCGGCACAGACAACTACCATCCCGCCGACGATACCCGTTATCGAAGCCGCCATGAAGGCATCGCTGGCAACGTTCAGTCCAACATGTTTCATGGATGCCATGGCACGGGTCCCTGTGTAGGCTGCCCCCATAGCGACCTCCATGGCTACCTTCTCGTTGGTTGACCACTCGGCATAGATGCCGTCAAAGCGTGCCAGGTTCTCAAGTATCTCTGTGCTCGGCGTGCCGGGGTAGGCGGCGGCTACCTGAACACCGGCATGATAGGCACCCAATGCCAGGGCTTCATTTCCTGATAGTAATTGCAGAGTTTTTTCCATATTCAATCACGCAATCAAGAAATATTATAATAGTATTATATAAATAAGCGCAAGTATTTAATTGATGATTACGCAATAACGTATAATTCTACCTATCGTGTCAATTTTACCATAATTGATAACGGCTGGACAATTTCTGGTGCCTGTTGACAGCGGTCTTTCCATGTGTTACACTGCCAGTTGAAAATTATTTTCATTTAGTATTTGGATGCGATATTCAGAAAAAAGGATTGAAAGCATACTGAGACAAAGGGGTTACAAAATAACCCCGCAGCGGCGTATAATACTCGGCGCGATTGTCGGCAGTCACGAGCACCTTACTCCAGCAGAAATATATGAGAGGGTATGCCATGAGCACCCCGGCATTGGACTGGTAACCATTTATCGCACTCTTGAGATACTCGCTGGACTCGGTCTCATCTGTGAAATACGCGTCGCCGGTAATTGCCGCAGCTACCTGATGAGGCGGCCTGCGGAGCACCATCATCACCTGATTTGCTCCGACTGTGGCACCGTGATTGATTTTATCGATTGCGACCTCGGTGAACTGGAACAAAGACTGGCGGAAGAGACAAAGTTTAAGATTAATGGCCACATTCTTGAATTCATCGGACAATGCCGGAACTGCCGTAAGGAAGCGGTCACCAGATAAGATGAAAACGCTCAAACAAATTGCACACGAACTGCTGGAACATGCCCCCTTTACTGCTCTGGGGGCTGTCGTCGGAATCATCGTCATGGTCATAGTCCACTTTCTCAATACGCCCAGGGAGATTTCGCACGGGCTTTTCTACACACTTCATCCCCTCCATATTGTCCTGAGCGCCCTGGTGACTACATCCATGTATAGAATACATTGTACCGGCAGCAGGCTCTGGATAGCTATTATTATCGGTTATACAGGCTCGGTAGGCATAGCGACATTGAGCGATATTCTCATCCCTTACGTCGGCGGTGATATACTGAATATACCATGGGAATTCGAGTTGCCCTTTATTGAAACGTCGAAGTTTCCATATATCGGAATTCCCAAGTGGATAATTGTCAATGCCGCCGCTGTTGTCGGGATGGCTTTTGCTTTCTGGAAACCGACCACCAGGTTTCCTCACATGGGTCACGTGCTGTTGAGCACCTGGGCGTCATTATTTAGCTTTACCGCTTTCGGGATGGCCGACTGGATTCCGCTGCTGCCATATATCTTTCTTTTCCTGTTTCTCTCTGTCTGGCTGCCCTGCTGCATAAGCGATATCGTCTATCCGCTTCTGTGGGTTGGAGAAAGCGGCTATGAACATTCGAAAAAAGACTAGGAGTCCCCTGTGGTTTTTTTCTGCTCATGTGCACCTTTACTATTTATCGCGCAGTCTCTAGTTGTCGGTAGTAACCACCGAAATTATTATGCTACTATATTCATGAAATGGATGAGCAGTGGCATAACCTGAGTCCCGATGAAGCCTTAAAGGCGATTGACTCAAGGCGTTCCGGCTTAACTGCCGATGAAGCCAGGGCACGGTTGCTCAAGTACGGTCCCAACCAGCTTAAGGGCAGGAAGAAGACTCCGCCGCTGCTGGTTTTCCTCAGGCAGTTTCTCAGTCCCCTTATCTACGTACTTCTCGTTGCTGCGGTAATATCGATTATCGTTGAGCATTATATTGATGCCTGGGTAATCATCGGTGTCCTCCTGCTCAACGCCATCATCGGCTTTGTCCAGGAAACACGCGCTGAAAAGGCCATGGAAGCCCTCATCAGGATGGCGGCCCCCAAGGCGGATGTGCGTCGTGACGGCAGTGTCAGGACGGTACCCGCGCATGAAATCGTGCCCGGGGATATCATTCTCTTCGAGACCGGTGACAAAATACCGGTTGATGCCAGGCTCATTGAAGCCTCCAATCTGAAAGTGAACGAAGCCACCCTTACCGGGGAGTCGGTGGCGGTTGACAAGCATACCAGGTCGCTTACCGGGGAGTTAATACTGGCGGAGCGTAAGAACCTGGTATTCATGGGGACAATCGTGACCTATGGCCGGGCAACCGCCGTGGCGGTAAGGACCGGCATGGCCACCGAGATAGGCAAGATTGCTACCGGCATTCAGGAGGTAAAGCCTGAGAAAACTCCCCTCCAGAAGAGCATCAGCAAGCTGAGCCGGTATATTGTTGGCCTCTTCCTCGGTGTCTGCGCGCTTCTGGTAGTCGTCGGACTACTCAAGGGCATGGAGTGGCTGGAGGTATTCCTGCTGGCCGTCGCTGCCGCTGTCTCCGCTATACCCGAAGGCCTCCCGGCGGTGGTTACCGTAGTCCTGGCTATGGGCATGAGGATAATGGCGCGCCGCAATGCCATTATCCGCAAGCTGGTGGCGGTGGAGACACTGGGGTCGGCCACGGTTATTTGCTCGGACAAGACGGGCACTTTAACACTGAACCAGATGACGGTACGGCGACTTTTCGTTGGCTACCGCTGGGTCGAAGTGACCGGTGAGGGCTATGTACCCGAAGGAGAGTTCCACAGCGACGGGCAAAAACTGAGTCCCGAAGCCGACCCGGTTCTGCTCCAGCACCTCAGGATAGGTTCCCTCTGCAACGATGCCGTATTGACCATGGAGGATGACCGGTGTTGCAGTATTTTCGGTGACCCGACGGAAGGCGCCCTGGTGGTGGCCGCCGCCAAGGCCGGCATGGGGAAAGAGAAGCTGGAAAAGACGTATCCCCGTCTGGATGAAATACCTTTCCAGAGTGAGAAGCTGTACATGGCCACGCTTCATGCCGGAGATGGGGGACGGGTAGCCTATGTCAAGGGGGCCACGGAGAAGATCCTCTCCCTGTGCAAATACCATTATAAAGCCAACGAGATTGTCCCGCTGGAGGAGGTTGATGCCGGGATAGTCCTGCAGGCCAACGAGGCCATGGCGGCAGAAGCGATGCGTGTTATCGCCACGGCTTACGTAGAACTGCCCCATGACCTGGAAGACCTGGAAGAGGAGCATATCAGGGGAAAGCTGGTCTTTGTCGGTCTGTCCGGCATGGCCGACCCACCGCGTGAGGAAGCCAGAGAAGCGGTGAGGTTATGCAAGCAGGCCGGCATCAAGGTAATGATGATTACCGGGGACAATCAGATAACGGCGAAGTCAATTGGCCGGCAGCTGGATCTGCCGTCGGGGAAATCCGTGACCGGTAGCGAACTGGCTGCGATGAGTGATGAAGAGCTGGAACAGCAGGTGGAGGATGTATCAATCTTTGCCCGAATCGAGCCCCTGCATAAGCTGAGGATAGTAAACGCCCTTAAAAGCCGCGGACATGTCGTCGCTATGACCGGCGACGGCGTGAACGATGCCCCGGCACTCAAGACGGCGAATATCGGTATTGCTATGGGTATTACCGGTACGGATGTCGCCAAGGAAGCCAGCGATATGACTCTGGCCGATGATAATTTTGCCTCGGTGGTAGCGGCGGTGGATGAAGGCCGGGCGATTTTCAATCGATTAAGAAATGATATCTTTTTCCTGCTGAGTACTAATATGGGTGAATTGCTGGCATTGGTCCTCACCATTCTGTTCGTCGGCAAGGCGCCGCTGCTGGCGGTGCAGATCATCTGGGTGAACCTGGTTACGGATACGGCTGTGGCCATCCCGCTGGGACTTGAACCCAAGGCTGGCGATGAACTCAAGCAGCCACCCCGCCACCCCACTGTTGGACTCCTTTATCCCGGACTGATAATGCGCGTGGCGACGATGGCCATTATCATGAGTGTCGGCATCTTCCTGATTTTCAACTGGGCCCAGGCCAGGATGAGCCTGGACGAGGCCCGTACCCTTGCCTTTTGTTCGCTGGTAGCTTTTGAATGGTTCCGCGCCTTCAATGCACGCTCTGACGAGCGTACTGTCTTCAAACTGGGTTTCCTGCGCAATCGCTGGCTGGTAGCTTCCATCTCGGTGGCCATATTGCTGCAGCTTGCTGTCGTCTATGTACCGTTCCTCCAGGTAGCTTTCCACACGGTGCCGCTGGGCATAGACAAATGGGGTATCGCGGTTCTGGCCGGCGGCAGCCTGTTCGTCATCGAGGAAACCCGCAAAGTCTTTCTCCCGAAGCTGTTTTCGCTGGGGAAG
>Ga0209427_10004833_pt1 | contig 15504 bp, 18 predicted proteins | sample DeeMarSWOR136_30_FD_187465 | JGI IMG/M metagenome (GOLD analysis project Ga0209427, IMG submission 187465) | Marine sediment microbial communities from White Oak River estuary, North Carolina - WOR-1-36_30 (SPAdes) (version 2) | ecosystem: Environmental > Aquatic > Marine > Intertidal zone >...
TCATGGTTGACCAGGACCACATCAGCCAGCCCCTGGGGCACATCTCGGTCGGCAACGACCACTGGGATGCCCTGTGCTGCAAGCTCGCGGAGGTGCTGCTGTTCGCCGCCGGCAGCGATGAAGATGACGCCGTCCACCTGCCTGGCGATCAGCACGTTGAGATAGGCATACTCCCTCTCGACGTTCTTGTCGCTGTTGCACAGAATAACGCTATAGTCGTGCTCGAATCCGACAGTCTCCGCCACGCGGGCGACTTCGGCGAAGAAGGGGTTGGAGTTGTCCGGTACGATCAGCCCAATGCTGTGGGTGATGCCCTGTCTCAGGCTGCGGGCCAAGATGTTGGGGTGATAGTTCATATCCTCCATTGCCCGCAACACTCTGGCACGGAGGTCTTCGCTCACATAGCGGGTCTCATTGATGACATGTGAGACCGTGGTCACAGAGACCGCAGCGGCCTGGGCCACATCCTTCATCGTGGGCATGCTCTAATCCAGTCCTTGGATTGGGCGGATGATGCAGAGGAACCCCAGAATCCTCTGCAGGTGCTGCAATTGTCGTACTGAAGCAAAGGATCTGCTGCGCAAACGTTAACGCAATCGGATGCGCAAACGATTGCTCACATTATAGCAGAAACGCGGCGCCTTGTCAAGTGGCGCCGCGTTCGACCCGCGACAGATCTCAGACTGGAGGACTGGTGCGACTGTCGCCGCTACGGAAGACCTCCAGCGCTATCCACAGCGGACAGCGGCCACAGGTCAAGTCCCACTGGCCTGGGAATGACGAGCTTCTTCGGTGCTGGCAGGGCTGAGAGCTGGGCCCTGGCCGGCTCAGTGGCTGCGCTGGCAACGCTCGCGCACTGCGCGGAGGTGCACTTGCGCAGCACAATGTCATCCACGTAGCTTCCCTCACCGCAGACACCGGTGGTATCGGAGTTGAACAACAGCCCCACCCACACTTGCGGTTCGCCCAACAGATTGCCAAGACTAGGCACATCGCTCAGGTCAAGCGTCTCACCTATCCAAGTCCGCCAGCTGTCAAAGTCCTCTGAGAGGGTATAGCCCGAGTACCAGTCGTTGTCCAGCGATGCGCCCCAGAAGACCTTATCACCAAGGTCCCGGACGTTGGCCGTCCACAGCGCAAAGTCCAGCCTCGCTGCTGTGGCATCTATCAGGCTGAAGGGGCCGTAGATCATCCAGGAGCGCACATTGTTGCGATAGTCGGCGTAGCACTCCTTAATGCTGCCCTGCGGCCCACCCCCGATGGCCCAGCCGCTGTAGACGCCAGAGTAGGGCCGGCAGTCCCGTTTGCCCCAGAAGTACTTTCCGAGACCGGTCCCATAGTCGTCAACCTCCCACACACCTGGGAAAGCCCCCTCAAAGCCCTCGCTCACAATCGTGGTCCAGCCAGTGGTTGGCTCGGTCGGCGTGGCCGATGGCGTGGTGGTCCGCGTTGGAGTGCTGGTTGCGGTGGGAGTTCTCGTTTGTGTGGGCGTCGGCTCACCAGGCCTAGTATCTGTCGGCGTTGGGCGCACCACGCCGTGGAAGCGCCTGAGGATAATGGGCAGGTAGATGTGTCTGCGTTGTGGCGTGAGCGTCTGCGTGGGCGTAGTGGTCGAGGTAGCGGTTCGTGTGGGCGTGAGGGTAGCGGTCGACGTCGAGGTCGGCGTAGGCGTGGGCGGACCAGCATCCGACGTGCGCAGGCGGATGCCGACATCGCTATCCCATCTGTCACCCACGTCGCTCCACGAGCCATCACCTCCCGTAGCGCTGTGATATGTACGCCCCCTCTGTGATGGCCCACGTCCGTCGATGGCGACAGGGTATATGTAGCTGAGGTTGGTGAACTTGACAACAGCCACCAGCTCATCGCCGGCTTTCACGCGGACAGGCGGGTCCACGTTCACGCCATGGTAGCCGGCCTCATGATAGGAGAGGTTCTCACGGCTCCACAGCAGGCCGCCCACACTGGTGCCATCAAAGCGGTTGTAGAGAAACACATCCACGTCGGTGGTAGCGTCCGTGGTCCAGAACTCGACGCGGGTCAGCCAAGTGCTCCTCGTGGCAAAGAACTTGCTCAATCCCCAGTCGGTCGTGTTCCCCCAGCCGACGGCCGAATTCCAGCCGGCATCGTCGTAGCGCATCACCCCGCCCGTCGCATCATAGTCCTGCCACAGGTTCGGCAGATTGGCGCTCCACCCGATGTTGGCCGAACCATAGGCGATGTAGAAAAAGCCCCTATCTCCCCAGTCCGTGCCCCAACTGTTCTTCACGATCCATGCACCCCTGCCGCCCGGATGCGACCGGGTTTCGTCCCAGCCGACGATCAGAACGCCGTGGTTCGGTGTTTCCGTGCCGGGATAGTAGAGCGTGTAGGAGCCGTCGTAGTCGTTGAATTCACGATCCCAGTTGTCGCCATCGCCAGCGTATATGGACACCGCTACCGGCTGTTGGTAGACATAGGCCTTTAACACCTCGCTGTCCGGGACAGCGTCCTCGGTGATCATGCTCCAATCGAGGGCAGTCTTCACGTAGGGACAAGTGGTCTTGCACTGTACATCTGTCGCGCGGTACGGGTCGCAGGATTCCAGCACCGCACCGGTCTGCGAAAGCAGATTGGCGACGTAAGCCCAGTTGCCGCCATCGCAGCTTCCAACCGGACTGCCGTCCGGGTACCGCCAGTCGGTTGCCTCTTCCCACAGGCACTCTTTGACATGGTTCTCAGAAAAGTCGAATGCGTCCTCACCGTCGATCAGCAGCTTGGATTCGAAGCTCGCAAGCGTGCTAAAGCCGTAGCAGGCGCCGCAGGCACCCTGACTCTGCACGCGGGTCACCATGCCTTGCTGACGCCAGTCCCAGGTGTCGGGAAGCAGGGAAGCATCGATTCCGCCGGGCATGCGATTGCCCTTCAGGTGCGACAGGTCGATGGGCATCGGCACGTAGCCCGTGCCAGGAGGCAAGGGGCCTTCAGGCAGCCCCACGGTTGGTGCCCGCTGCCCCACAAACGGCCTGGGCGACTGCGGTGAGGCGACGTCTCCCAAGGCCACGGCGGGCAGAAGCACGAGCGACAGACTGGTACAGAGGAGCACGATCAAGGGGACAACCGAGCGGTTGGTCACAGCAGACCTCCTTGGGCGTCATCGATAGTCTGGCCGGGCAGCGAATACCAGGCTGCACTGATTGAAGGTGGCAACTTGGCACAGCAAGGCGAGCTGCTGGAGTGTCTCACCTCACCGGGAGATTATAGCTCTGTTGTGGGAGCCGTCAAGTCCCGTGCCGCCGTGGCGGAGCTGACTGCAGTGGCAGCCCTGGTGCTCACGGAGCAGCTCACCCATCGGGACGGTTCGTCACTGGCTGGCGAACGCTCTTACTGTTGGACATCGCACACCTCGCAAGGCGCGAGCAGCACGGCCCGAGCCGTCAGTGGCAGGGGCCGGGGCAGTCTCTCTGTCCCTGCAAGGCGTGAGACTCCATCCTGGGGAGCGGTCACGCCCCTCGCTCCCGCCCTGTGATGCTGAACAGCTGGAAGTGTTCTACTCTTGAGAAGAAACTCTCAGGGCACCGCGGCCCGAAAGCCCTTCTCTGTTGCTGCACAGAAGTCTGTTGTGCTATAATTGGCCGAGTACAACAAGGAGGTACTCCGATGCAGAAGGACCTGCTGACTCTGGCCGATCTCTCGACCGACGAACTGTGGCACATCCTGAATGTCGCGCAGGAGCTTAAGGACGAATGGCACGAAGGTGGCAATCAGCCCATTCTGATGGGCAAGACACTGGGCATGATCTTCCAGAAGCCATCGTTGCGCACGCGCGTTTCCTTCGAGGTCGCGATGCTGCAACTGGGCGGCGAGGCACTGTACTTGTCGCCGAACGAGATTCAGTTGGGCAAGCGGGAGAGCGTCGAAGACGTGGCCCGCGTGCTGAGCCGCTACGTGGACGGGATCATGGCGCGTGTCTTTGCACATCAGGATGTGGAAACGCTGGCCACGCACTCTCGGGTGCCCGTGATCAACGGCCTGTCCGACTATAACCATCCCTGCCAAGGCCTGGCTGACCTTCTCACCATCCTAGAGAAAAAGGGCGTACTGCGTGGCCTTAAGCTGGCCTGGGTCGGGGACGGCAACAACGTGCTCACCTCACTGCTCTTTGGGGCGAGCAAGGTCGGCATGGACGTCCAAGCAGCCACTCCACCAGGGTACGAGCCACCCATCGATGTAGTTGAGCTGGCCTTCCGCTTTGCTGAGGAGAGTGGAAGCGAAATCGTGATTGGCAACGATCCCTGGACAGCTGTCACAGGCGCTGACATCATCTACACTGATGTTTGGACCAGTATGGGACAAGAGGAAGAGACAGAGCACCGTCTCAAGGTCTTCCCGCCCTATCAAGTGAACGACGAATTGGTGGCCGAAGCGGACCCTGACGCGATTGTCATGCACTGCCTGCCTGCCCACCGCGGTCAAGAGATCAGTGGAGCTGTGGCGGACGGGCCACAGTCTGTACTCTTTGATCAAGCTGAGAATCGCCTGCACGCACAAAAGGGACTGCTGGCGGTGCTGCTTGCCAGCAAGTGAGCCGGGACAACGGCACACGTTTCGCCCTAGCGGCTTGGGTATCGAGCACTGGGAATGCCACCACCCGCAGGGCATCGCTACTCCGGGCCAAACCCGCGACCGTCCATGCTGGTTCCAGGTTACACGGAACCGGGCAAGCCCTTGCCACGTCACCATAGTCGGACCCTAGCATAAGGGGAGTTCAGTGTCAGATATCCTGTGGGTTCTCTCACGTGTTCAGCCGAGCGACGTAGTTGACATCCTACTGGTGGCAGCTATCCTCTATGCTCTGCTGCAACTGATCAAAGGCACCCAGGCCATCCAGCTCTTGCGTGGCGTGATCATTTTCATCTTCCTTGCCGTGCTGCTGAGCAGCATCCTGCGCCTCACAGCGTTCAGTTGGCTGATCGGGAATGCCGTGCCAGCACTGCTGGTCGCCATACCGGTCATCTTCCAGCCCGAACTGCGTAGGGCGCTCGAACGTCTGGGACGGGCCGGCGGACTGATCGACCGCCCCATGCGCGAGGCGGCGGCCAGCCGCGCCATCATCCAAGTCTCGCGCGCCTGCCGCCTACTGTCTGAAGCTGGCCACGGCGCACTGATCGTCCTGGAGCAGAACACGGGCCTTGAGGATTATGTTGAATCTGGGGTGCGCGTCGAGGCGCAGGTATCCTATGAGATGCTGCTAACCATCTTCTATCCCAACACCGCGCTCCATGATGGAGCCGTGATCGTGCGCGAAGACCAGATCGTCGCCGCTGCTGTACTGTTGCCCATCTCCAACAGCAGCACAGGCGACCGCCACCTTGGAACGCGCCACCGTGCGGCGCTGGGGATCAGCGAACAGACGGACGCTGTCGCCGTAGTCGTCTCGGAAGAAACTGGCACCATCTCGGTGGCGCACAACGGGCGTATCGTGCGCCATTTGGATGAGAAACGCCTGCGCAGGATACTGCAGAAGCTGTACCGTGCCTATCCACAACTTGGCGTATCCTCATGGTTCCAGCAGCGCGTCCGAGCCAAGCCCGGCCCCGAAGGTGCCGAGGAGCTGCAGGGATGAGAGTGTGGCGAGACGTAGTCTCGAACCTCAGCTCAGCGCTGCTTGCTCTGTTCCTGGCCGTAGTAGTGTGGGTGGTGGCAGTCTATGAAAAGGCTCCGCCGCGCACCAATGTCTTCCCTACCGACATACCGATTCAGATCCTAGATCTCGCAGAGAACTTGGTTATTGCCAGTCCCGTACCGACCGCAGCACGGATTACGGTGCGCGCTCTGGCCGATACTTGGGAGCAGCTGGACACTGCTGATTTCGAGGCAACCATCGACCTGCTGGGGCGGGAGGCCGGAGATCACGAGGTGCCGGTAACGGTGACGACCTTGCAGCAAGGCGTCTCCATCCTCGATGTCGAACCTGATCGTGTGACGGTAGGCCTGCAAGAGTTGGCCGAGCGCAGGATGCGCGTGCGAGTCAAGGTGCTTGACGAGGGGAGCATACCGCTCGGCTACGAGTTTCAGCTGCCGGTCACGACTCCTGGCCAAGTTACTGTCAGCGGGCCGAAGGCGTCTGTGGAACAGGTAGTCGAGGCTGTGGTGGAGGTGAGTGTCAGGAATGCCCGCGATACGGTCGTATCGCAGGAAAGGCCTGTCTTGCTGGATGACAACCAGAACAGGATTCAGGATCTGGCAGTGACGCCACCAACGGTCACAGTGACGGTGGTAGTGGAGCGCCAGGTGGGCTACCGCGATGTGACGGTGCGGGCAACCACCGAAGGCTCGCCTGCGCCAGGCTACTGGATCAGCAACATAACCGTAAAGCCGGCACTGGTGACCGTCTACGGCGATCCAGCGGAGATCGAGGCGCTTCCAGGATTCCTTGACGCTGAGGCGACAAACGTTGAGGGTGCCACGAGTGACGTGGCTGCGCGGGTAGCCCTCGACCTGCCGTCAGGAGTCCTGGTATTTGGCGAGGGCGCCGGGGAGCAGGGGATACTCGTCGAGATCAGCATCCAACCCCTGCTGGGTGGCCAAACGATTCGTAGTGAACTAGAGTTACGCAACCTGGCCTTTGGGTTCGCGGCCACAGCTTCGCCGACCGCAGTGGATGTGATTCTCTCTGGGCCGCTCCCGGCCCTACAAGAGCTACAACCGGGCGATGTGCAGGTCATCCTCGACCTCGCCGGCCTTCGTATTGGGGTGCACAAAGTCACTCCCCAAGTCATCCTCCCTGAAGACCTCGGCCTGGAAGTGAAAAGCATCGTGCCGGACATCGTCGAGGTAACGATTCAATAGCGACGCCTCCGGTCTCTGATGTGCACACCGGGGCTGGCGATGCCAGAGGAAACGTGCACTGGCCTGCCCGGTACACTAAAAAGGCGAGGACCGATGGTCCTCGCCTTTTGCGTGACAGGTGACTGGTCGCAGCGCAACCCATGGACTAGCGCTTGGTGTACTGAGGTGCCTTGCGAGCCCGCTTGAGACCAGGCTTCTTGCGCTCCTTCTGACGCGGATCACGCGTCAGAAAGCCGCCTTTGCGCAGTAGCGGCCGCAAGTCTGGATTCGCGACCAACAAGGCACGCGCAATGCCATGGCGAACTGCGCCTGCCTGTCCCGAGACGCCGCCGCCACGAACCTTCACCATGATCATATATTGATCAAGCGCACTCGTAGCGCGAAGCGGCGAGCGAACCCGGATGCGATCCGCCTCGCGTACAAAGTATTCCTCCAATGGCTTGTCGTTGATCACAATATCGCCAGTCCCAGGGTAGAGTCGCACCCTGGCCACAGCGCTCTTGCGCCTTCCAGTACCATAGAAATACGTCGCTGACATCGAGTCACTCTCCTTCACACCAGACGTAGCCTTTTGCACCAATCACGTCGCAAGGATGCGATCCCAACCTACAGGTCCAGCGGCTGGGGCTTTTGAGCGGCATGAGGATGCTTGTTGCCGGCATAGACCTTGAGTTTCTTCAACATAGCACGACCAAGGCGGCTCTTGGGCAGCATCCCGCGTATGGCATGTATGAGCACGCGCTCGGGATGCTTCTCCAGCTGTTCACGCAGTACAATGCTGGTGAGTCCCCCAAGATACCCTGAGTACCGATGATACCTCTTGGTGTCCAGTTTCTTCCCAGTAACCTTGATCTTCTCCGCGTTGATAATGATAACGTGGTCACCGACGTCAAGGTGCGGAGAAAACGTAGGCTTGTGTTTACCACGCAGGATTCTGGCGACCTCGGTGGCAAGGCGCCCGAGCGTCTTGCCCTGGGCGTCAACTACGTACCACCGTCGCTCAATCTCCCCTGCCTTCACGGCATGAGTCTTCACTTTGTCACATTCCTCCAAGTCCGACTGGGGGAGAATCGCCCAGCCGTCATGCAATCGGCGGAGCACCGGCTTGCCCTCTCCGGGCAACCGCGGCCTCTCAGTAGTTCACGCCCACCAGGCAAAGCCCGTTCGCAGGCGCTTCGACCGCCGGTGTCCGACGGTCCTTGAGTCCCAGCAGTCGGGCGAACTCCTCGACAGAGATTTCACCTCGCCCAACAAGCAGCAGGTTGCCCACGATGCGCCGCACCATCCGCCGCAAGAAGGCATCCGCCTCCATCTCCACGTACGTAAAGTCACCCTCTCTGCGGCAGGCAGCCCTCACCACGGTACGCACCGTGTTCTCGCCCCGAGGCGGCCAACCAAAGGGCATAAAGTCGTGCGTGCCGACGAGACAAGCACAGGCACGATCCATCGCTCCTGTATCCAGCTGGCTGGGACAGTGATGTGCGTAGCGCGCGACCAGCGGTGAGCGCACAGGGCGGTTGAAGATCGTGTACACATACTCCCGTCCCCGTGCGCTGTAGCGAGCATGAAAGCCCGGCGGCGCTTCGCGCAACTCAACGAACGAGATGTCCTTCGGCAACACGGCATTCAGCGCTCGATGCAAGTCGGGCACAGAATGGCGCCAAGACACGTCAAAATGGACCACCTGCCCCTTGGCGTGAACGCCTGCATCGGTGCGACCAGCCCCCACGATTCTCGTTGGGTGCCCGACTACTGACTCCAGCGCACCCTCGATCTCGCCCTGGATGGTCCGAAGCGAACGCTGTATCTGAAAGCCCCGGTACCGGGTGCCATCGTATTCCACGACGGCCATCAGATGCTGCTCACCCAGGGGCTGCTGCTTCGTCTCGTGGCGAGAGCGAACCTCGCCCGAGGTCATTCAACCAGCTCAAGCAAGACCATGGGCGCCGCATCTCCCTGTCTCGGCCCCAATCTGAGAATCCGCGTGTAGCCCCCCGCCCTGTCCACGTAGCGCGGGGCGACTTCCTCAAACAGCTTCTGCAGAAGCTCGCGATCGCTAATGGTCCGCTCCGCCAAGCGACGCGCATGCAAGTCTCCGCGCTTGGCGAGCGTTATGATCTTCTCCACATCGCTTCGCACAGAACGCGCTTTGGCTTCAGTCGTCCGTATCCTCTCATGGCGAATCAACTCGCTGATCAGATTGCGAAACAGCGCTCGGCGCATGCTTGTGCTACGTTTCAGATGTCGGCCAGCCACTCGATGTCTCATAGTGGAGGCAATCCTTTCTCTATCCCGGTGCCTTCAGAGCACGATGAAAACAAGTGATAGCAGGGAAGCGCCCTCAGTCTATCACTCATCGTTACTTTCTGCCCAGTCATCGGGCAGATAATCCTTCTCCTGCAACCTCTCGATCAACTCATCCAGAGACTTCTGACCAAAGTTGGGCACAGCCAGCAGCTCTTCGCCTTCTCCCACCGACAGCTTCTCAAGAGCGTCACCAACGGTTTCGATTCCTCCCTCCATCAGAGCGTTGTAGACGCGCGTTGGAAGGTCGAGCGTTTCGAGAGGCAAACTGAGCACGGCTCCCTCTTCGGCCAGATACCCCTTCTCGTGCAGCTTGGCCATAAGCTCTTCCAGCGATTTCTCACCAAAGTTGCGAATCGCCAACAGCTCCTTGCCCTGCCCCTTGGATACCTTGTCCAAGATCTCACCGAGCTTGGTGATGCCTGCTCGCTTCAGGCAGTTGTAGGCGCGCACAGAGAGTTCGAGCACTTCGATTGGTGTCTCATAGACCCGACTTGGAATGCCCTCTTCCTCCGCAGCCACCTCTTCCAGGCCTTCTGGGTGCACCTCGCTGAACGAAGCTATGGGATTCAAGTGCCGCACCAGTATCTGTGCCGACGAACTCAACGCTTCCGCAGGTCGGATTGTGCCGTCGGTCCAGACGTCCAGGATGAGCCGATCGTAGTCTGTCACCTGCCCAACCCGGGTCTGTTCCACAGAGAAACTGGTCCTGAGGACGGGGGCAAAGATCGCATCCATCGGGATCTGGCCGATAGGCAGCTGACCCCTCTCTTCGGCGGGTGAATAGCCCTTTCCCCTCTCCACAGTGAACTCGATATCGAGCTCAGCAGCGGACGAATCAAGTGTCAGCAGATGCAACTCGGGGTTGATGAGCTCCACGTCAGGCGGACACTCGATGTCAGCGGCGGTCACCTCCGACCGGCCCCTCGTGCTCAGCGTGAGGCGCACTGGCTCCTCAGCGAAGTAGCGCAGACGCAGCTTCTTGACGTTCAGGATGAGGGCAGTCATATCTTCCTTGGCGTTGGGGATGTCCGAGAATTCGTGATACACCCCACTCACGCGCAGAGAAGTCACCGCTGCCCCCGAGAGAGACGAAAGCAAAATGCGCCGCAACGCATTACCGATCGTTACACCATAGCCAGCTTCCATCGGGCTGATAATGAAGCGACCATAGTTCTTGGTGCTGGCCTCACATTCTATCTTGGGCAAAACGAACTTCAACAAGTGTTCAACCTCCCCAGTGCAGATCAAAAGTGCAGTGCGAAACCCTGGTGTGCACTCAGTGGCACCGTCCCCTAGCGCGAATAGTACTCAACAATCAAATGCTCTTGGATGGGTACGTCTATCTGCTCTCGCGATGGCAGGCTGCTCACCTGACCCTGCATGTTTTCAACATCCAGAGAAAGCCATTCCGGTGGTGTGACGTGGTCCAGTGCTCCGCTCAGGTCCTTGAAGTACACCAACCCTCTACTCCGCTCTCGAATAGTAATGACATCATTGGAGTTGACCAACATGGATGGAGTTCGAGCGCGAGTGCCATTGACTTCAAAATGACCGTGCAGCACCAGCTGCCGAGCCTGGTCACGCGAAGTCGCAAAGCCCAAGCGGTAGACCACATTGTCCAGGCGCCGCTCCAGTATACTGAGCAGATTGGCGCCCGTTAGCCCACCGTGTTTCACCGCCTCACTGAAGTATCTGCGGAATTGACGCTCCAATACGCCGTACATACGGCGAGCCTTCTGCTTCTCTCTCAACTGCAGTCCATAGTCAGAGGTCTTGCGACGATAGGCTGCACGTCGTCCATGAATACCCGGGGCGTAGGCACGACGCTCAAACGCGCATTTCGGAGAATAGCACCGGTCGCCCTTTAAGAAGAGTTTCTCGCCCTCTCGTCGGCATAGTTTGCACTTTGAACCTGTATACCTTGCCACTAAACCTCCTCACCGCCGGCCCTTGAATCACCTACGCTGGGCCAGCCATGGGTCAATTAGACACGCCGCTTCTTTGGTGGCCGACAGCCGTTATGCGGTATGGGTGTTACGTCAGTGATGGAACGCACGCGCAAGCCAGCAGACTCTCCTGCAGCCTGGATGGAACGTATGGCCGCCTCGCGCCCAGGACCGGGCCCCTTGACGAAGATATCGACCTCTCTCACGCCTTGATCGATCGCTCTCCTCGTGACCTCCTGCGCAGTGAGCTGAGCGGCGTAGGGCGTACTCCTCCGAGACCCCTTGAACGGAGGTTGTAGAGTCGCCGGGCTGCCCCAGAGGATCACATTGCCCTCAGGATCCGTGAAAGTAATCAACGTGTTATTGAATGTCGCTTGAATGTAGGCCCGGGCCCGCTGCGTGACTTTGCGCTCTCGCCTCCGCCCGGTTGCTCGTCCCCCACGCCTTGTCTGTGGCATCTTGCCTCCAACTGTCGCTTCTATGCGCTGGCCATGGATTGGCCTGCAGAGATTGCCCTATTTCTTCGCGCGCGCCCGCCGACGTCCGGGCACCGTCTTCCGCTGCCCACGCTTGGTGCGTGCGTTCGTGCGCGTGCGTTGACCCCGAGCTGGCAAGTTACGCCGGTGGCGCTGACCACGGTAGGAACCGATTTCCACCAAACGCTTGATATTGGTCGCTACTTCACGTCGAAGATCACCCTCGACGCTGTACTCACGGTCAATGAACTCGCGGATACGGACGACCTCGGCCTCGGTCAGATCCTTGACCTTGGTATCGGGATTCACGCCAGTCCCCAGCAGCACGTTCTTGCTCCGCGTGCGCCCAATACCAAAGAGATAGGTCAGCCCGACTTCTACCCTCTTGTCCCTCGGCAGGTCCACTCCCGCAATTCTCGCCACTTTCGCCCTCCTCTGACCAATGCTGCTGCCACGCCAAGCGGCACAGCCAGGTCACTAACCCTGACGCTGCTTGTGACGCGGGTTCTCGCAAATCACACGCACGACACCACGTCGCCTGATAATCTTGCACTTGGCGCAACGTCGCTTGACCGACGGCTTGACTTTCATGCTCACGGCTCCCCTAGAACTACCTCTTGATAAAGCCCTCGTAGTGCCGCATCAGCAGCTGGGCTTCGAGTTGCTTCATAGTGTCCAGGACGGTACCAACCACAATCAACAGACCTGTGCTGGTAACCAGCATCTGGCCGGTACCAGCAATACCCCTGATCAGAAACGGCAGGATCGCTATCACGCCAAGAAACACCGCCCCGACCAGGGTGACGCGCCGCAAAACACCGTTCAAATACTCGGCTGTCCGCCTCCCGGGGCGAAGACCGGGGACGAAGCCGCCCTGTTTGCGCAGCATCTCGGCCAGGTTCTGCTGCTGAAACACAACGTCGGTATAGAAATACGTCAGACCGACTACGAAGACAAAGTACAGTACCCAGTAGACAGTGCCCTCCGAGTTGAATACCGTTGATGTCGTTCTGGCTACACTGGCCACCCAGGCTATCTCCGAGTCGACTAGATAGCTGGCCACCACCCCAGGCAGCAGCAGAATCGACACGGCAAAGATCAGCGGGATCATCCCCGCCGAATTGACCTGCAGCGGAATGTGCGTGCTCTGGCCGCCATAGATCTTGGTGCCGCGCACCCGCTTGGCATACTGCACCGGGATTCGTCTCTGACCTTCCTGAATGAAGATGATCGCAACAACGGTTACGGCAGTGATCGCCAAAAAGACTACCAGGCCCATCGGATTGCCCACCAGAAGTGCGCCCACCCGCCCCGGTACGTCGGCCACAATGCCGCTGAAGATAATCAGAGACATACCATTGCCGATGCCCTGCTCATCGATTAGCTCACCCAGCCAGATGGCGAACATCGTACCAGCTGACAGCGTAGCTAGCGTGGCCAGCGAAGGCATCAAGGTGGCGCGCGACAGCCCAAAGTTGGCCAAGGCGCCGCCGCGCTGCAGGATGGTTGCCTGCCCAAAGCCATGCAAGAATGCGAGTGGAATGGTTATCCACAACATGTACTGGTTCAGTTTGTTCCGACCCGCCTCGCCCTCGTGGCTAAGCTCCTCCAGGGCGGGAATGAGTGGCTGCAATAGCTGCAGAATAATCTGCGCCGTGATGTATGGGTAGACACCCATGGCCATCACCGAGAAGTTGGACATGGCCCCACCGGAGAACATATCCAGCAGCCCCAGCAGCTGGTTGGCCTCGAACATCCGGCGCAGAGCCTCACTGTCAATCCCAGGCACCGGCACGTGAGCCGCCAAGCGAACGATGACCAGGATGGCCAGCGTGAAGATCAGTTTCCGTCGCAGGTCTGGCAGCTTCAGGGCATTGGATACTGCTTGCAGCATCTTTCCTCCATAGTGAACGCCAATCGCTCGCGTCCTTGGCTATTCCAACTCCACAACGGTGCCGCCGACTGCCTCAATCTTCTCCCTGGCGCTGGCTGAGAACATGTGCGCCGAAATCGTGAGCGGCTTCTGCAGTTCACCACGTCCCAGGATCTTGACCCGTTCCCGGGAGGACTTGATAATACCAGCCTTGGCGAGGACCTCGGGATCAACGTTGCTGCCTTTGCGAAAACCGGACAGGCGCTCAAGGTTCACCACGCTGTACCTGACCTTGAAGATGTTGACAAAGCCCCGCTTTCGAGGGAACCGTCGCACCAACGGCAACTGACCGCCTTCAAAGTAGGGACGAACACCTCCGCCACTGCGTGAATTCTGCCCTTTGGTCCCGCGACCAGCAGTCTTGCCGTATCCAGACGCGGTCCCCCGACCGACCCGCTTTCTTTTCTTCCGAGCCCCCGTGGGCGGACGTAACTCGTGTAGTTTCATCGTTATCTCCCAGACACCACTACCTAGGCTTCGATCTCCTCCACCTCTACCAGGTGCTGCACCTTGTGAACCATTCCGCGCATCACGGGCGTGTCTTCATGCTCCACGACATCACCCAGACGCTTCAGACCCAGCGCGCGGATGGTTCCCTTCTGCGCTTGCGAATAGCCAATGGCGCTTTTGACATAGGTGACTCGCACCTTCTTCGTCGCCCGCTTCTTTCTAGGCATCGGGCTTGCTCCACGGGGCGCTGAGGTCGGACACCTTCTTGCCACGCCGCTGCGCCTCCTCATCAATGCGCTTGAGTTGCTGGAGACCCTGCACTGTGGCGAAGACAGTATTCAGCCGATTCGGACTGCCGAGAGACTTGGTCAGGATATCCTGGATACCTGCCGCTTCAAGAACGGCGCGCACACCACTGCCAGCAATCACACCAGTGCCGGGTGAGGCTGGCTTCAGCAGAACCTTCGAAGCGCCGTACTTGGACAGCACCCGATGGGGGATTGTGGTGCCAGACAATGGGATCTCAACCATGTCCTGTTTGGCGCGCTCCATGCCCTTGCGAATAGCCGCCGGGACTTCACGCGCTTTCCCGAGAGCGACGCCAACTCTGCCGCGGCCATCGCCCACGACGACTAGCGCGCGGAATCCAAAGCGCCGGCCACCTTTCACCACCTTGGCCACACGGTCGATGTGAACGACGCGTTCCTGTAGGACTAGTTCGTCCTCAGTCTCTTCCACCGCATCCTTTAGCTCGTCCGCCATTCATCCCTCACTTTCGAACCCACCTTGAAACTGAGCAAGCAATCCCATCCAACCCAGCTAGAATCGCAGCCCCTCGGCCCGTGCACCTTCGGCGAGTGCCTTGACACGTCCGTGATACCTGTAGCCACCACGATCGAAGACAACCTGCTTCACGCCTTTCTCAAGTGCCCGCTTTGCCAACACCTTACCCACCCACTCGGCCTGCTCTGTCTTGCTCCGCTGTGCGATCTCTTGCCGAACCTGAGCATCCAGAGTAGAGACGGCCAGCAAAGTGCGCCCGGCGGTATCGTCAATGAGCTGAGCATAGATGTGCTGCAGGCTGCGATACACATTCAAACGAGGGCGCCCGGGCGTGCCCTGCACGCGCCTCCGTATCCTCCTATGTCTCTTCCGACGTGCCAACTCAGTATCTGCCCGTTTGCTCACTTTCACTCCTTGCGTCCTGCGGCCAAGAACCCAGCGCCGGGTGACGCGCTAGGCGAGAGCCACCTTGCCGGCCTTGCCCGCCTTGTGCCGTACCTTCTCTCCGACGTAGCGAATGCCCTTCCCCTTGTAGGGCTCTGGCTTGCGCACAGCTCTGATCTCGGCCGCCACTTCGCCAACCAGTTGCTTATCGATGCCATCAACATGGATGATACGGTTGCCCTGTTCCACCACGAGAGTGATTCCTTGAGGCGCGGCAAATCTGACAGGATGAGAGTACCCCACGTGCAGAAGAATGTCCCTCCCTTGCAGCTCGCCCCGATAGCCAACCCCGACGATCTCCAGCGATTTGCGAAAACCAGAAGACACTCCCGCG
>Ga0209427_10004836_pt1 | contig 15497 bp, 13 predicted proteins | sample DeeMarSWOR136_30_FD_187465 | JGI IMG/M metagenome (GOLD analysis project Ga0209427, IMG submission 187465) | Marine sediment microbial communities from White Oak River estuary, North Carolina - WOR-1-36_30 (SPAdes) (version 2) | ecosystem: Environmental > Aquatic > Marine > Intertidal zone >...
GCTTTGTTTTCCCGACGGTGATCACGTCTCCGCTGTGAATTCTTACCCGTACAGCACGGGGCACTGGATTATTATTGAGGTAGGAGCCGTTGGTGCTCCCCTTGTCCATGAAATAGTAATCCTCCCTTTCCTGCTCGATAAGGGCATGCCTCCGGGAGACGAGAGGATCGTTCGTTATTACAATATCGTTTTTCGCATCTCTTCCAATAGTGATTATTCTGTTTATGTTCACCGATTTATTTTTAAACCTGATTCGCATGCCTTTGGGTTTCAGCTTTCTTGCAATAGCCCTTCCCTTTTCATCTCGCTTATAAACCGTCTCATCGTTCATTATCCGAACTCCTCGGTGTGATCTCCCTTTCCTTCAATTGTAAATCAAAACCAATGTAAGATCAATCCGTTTTCTGAAGGACTTTTCTTTCCAGAGAGGGGCTGATTCGCGTAACGATCTCATAATTTATCGTGCCTGCCCAGTTTGCCATCAGCTCAGCAGTAATGCGTTCATCTCCCCAGGAGCCAAGAAGCACCACCTCATTTTCGAGTTTCACGTCCGGAATATCGGTAACATCGATCATTGTGAGGTTCATGCACACCCTTCCGATTACAGAGGCCCGCTTCCCGTTTACGAGCACGTAGGCGGTGTTACTCAGATTTCGATCGTACCCATCTGCATATCCCACCGGAAGCACCGCAAGATTCGTCGGTCTCGTGGTTCTGTAAGTGCATCCGTAGCCCACATAGCTCCCTTCACGTAATTTTTTGATCTGAACGATCCTGGTTTTCCATGTGAGGATGGATCTGAGTTTCGGGACGTACAGTTTCCCCATGAGTGCGGAAAGGTAAGTTTCACGGGACGGCCAGAGACCGTACAGACCTATCCCTGCACGCAGCATGCTGTAATGGGTTTCCGGGAACAGGATGCTTGCCGCAGTACAAGCTGTATGCACAATGGGAGGCTTTACACCGTCCTTGCGGAGCACCTCAAGGACCTCTTTAAAGGTGGCAAGCTGTTTTTCTGCATACTCGTGGTTAAGAGTATCCTCTATGTTTGCGAAATGGGTTGAGATACCCTCGAGTTGTATACCCCTGTTTTTCTGGATGAAGTGAACGAAATCCGGGACCTCTTCAGGAAGCACGCCCTGACGTGCGGTGCCTGTTTCCACCTTTACATGGACCTTAACCGGAGTGTCAGCCGTTTCGATTCGGGAAAGCGCCTCAATCGTTTCTCTGTTGTAGACCGTCAACCGTAAATCCGCATGCACGGCATCTTCAAGGTGCGCTATGGGAACATGTCCGAGCAGTAAAATCGGTTTCTCCACACCCAACTCTCGCAGCTCGATCCCTTCTTCTAGAGAGTTCACTGCAAACCAATCAGCCGATTGAAGAAGCCGAATCATCTGGGAAACACCATGGCCGTAGGCATTGGATTTTACTATCGCGCAGAAGAGCACATCTTGTTTCGCACAACGGCGAAGCTCCTGAAGGTTATGATCGGGGGCATCTGAATCAAGCTCTATCCATACAAGGCCGTTCATGGCAAGAGAATATCATCAGGGTCAACTTCTGACAACCAAAAATTTCCTGTCAACAAAACACCCCTGCCCTGGTTCGTCTTTGAAATGTACTTGTTAGATAAAAAGAACATATATCAATACTATAATTTTAGTATATGAAATTAATTCCACTTCTTACACTTTTACGAGCCGTACCCTTTGCTTCTCTCGGAGCGGTACTGAAATCGCCTGGGGCCTGAGCTTCCATAGAAACCTCGACACTCCAAATCCGGAAGATGCGAAAAACATATGTGGAAAGGTACTGGTACTCCAATAAGCTCGGTTATATCTGGAAAAAAGTTCCTATAAACCTTCTAAACTATTAATACGTCGAAACCATTGTATTGATTTATTAATTCATTTATATACAATGAATTACTTTATTTCCCATCAAATAGATTAATAAATGTTTATACGGGTTGTTATTTAAATCCTTTCTTTATTATATCTAAATCTTTAAAAATTAATGAATTAGACTACTGTAAGATAATGGCATATATATTGCTATTTATTATATGAAAAATTTTAGTACCAGATTTGCTCATTTTGAAAATACTAATTGACAGGCAATTTTATGAAAGTAAATATTCGCTTTTCATTTTATTTTTACACTTTGTTAAAAATAAAATGAAATGCCAAATATGGAGGCAAGAAAATGATTTCCGGAAAACCAAAATGCGTCTTTATACTGATTATAACATTTTTATTTTTTATAGTAGGGTGTGCAACGCACAAGTTAGTGGAAAAGAAGCCTGCAGTATCCGTGGAGGATTTCTTCTGTGCTATACAAAAAAACGATTTACTTGAGACAGAGAGAATGATAGTAGAAGGATCGGATGTTAATGCAAAGAATACGAAGGAATATACACCGTTGATGCTCGCCGCAGAACATGGAAACATTGATACGCTAAAGCTTCTCCTGAATGTGGGTGCTAATATAAATGCACAAGGTCGTTCAGACTGGACTGCATTGATGACTGCTGCTTTTGAAGGGCAAACAGATGCCGTTCGAACTCTCATTGAAGCTGGTGCAGATATCCATGCACGAAGCGAGGCGGGAGCAACAGCCCTCTTGTATGCTGCGATGAAAGGACACACGGATACAGTCCGCCTTCTGTTAAAAGCAGGATCTAACATTGAAATACCTGATGATTATACACCGCTCATGGCATCGTCGAAGAATGGGCATATAGAAACGACGAACATGCTATTACAATGGGGCGCTGATGTTAACGCATTGAACAATGACAATATGTCCTCGTTAGCCTTTGCATCTTGTGAAGGTCATACAGACATCGTCAGCCTGCTGATCGATGCAGGTGCAATTCTCGATGCACAGGATGAATTGGGAAGTTCCCCATTAATGAAAGCAGCGCAAAATGGACATGTGGATGTGACAATGCTTCTCATCAATCAAGGTGCAGATATCGAATTGAAGGACAATGAGGGCTTAACAGCCATGATGATTACAGCGATGGAAGGAAAAGTGGATGTTCTTAAACTGCTTTTGGACAAGGGAGCTCTTATAACCGCGAAAGACCAGTATGGCAAAACAGCGCTCATGTTAGCTGAAGAATATAGCAATGAAAATGCCGCACAGGTATTAAGAGAAACTGTAAAAGAAATATTTGAAAGAGTTATACTATTAATGAAGAAAGAACAATGGATCATATCCGCTCTGGTGCTCTGTTCCCTAATTATTTGAGTTCATTCAAAGGTGTGTAAGTTCATACCTTTTGATCAATTGGCGAGAACGATTTAATAAGAGACTGCGCATCAGATAGAGACATCGGTAATGACGGCCCTAAATATCTCTCACTCCCATGCTAAGCTGCATCACCAAGATGTCTTCTACTTTGCGTAGTTCCCGTGAAACGACTGAGATATTCCTTTTGTAGGGTCTTCATTACAGTCGCATTGCCCTGAAGAGGCTGAATGATATCCACCCCAATATCGATATGAATGGGGCTTGCTATACACAAAATATGTGTTCCAGGTATTCATTATATGTGTAATTTACCCCATAAAAAGCATGATTCCTTTTATTTATTAAAAAAATATATTTTTTATTTGACAAAAATGGCACTCTGTGCTATACATGATGGGACGTTAATCCATAATCTAAGAATAAGTAAATGTATCGAACAAAGAAACAGATAGAGAGACTCAATTGGTGGTGGTGGGCTTATTCCCCTAAGGGGTGAGTCTGCCGGTAACGAAGAGCACACCGTGGATCGCCCCAGTGGGTATGATCCACGGTTTTTTATTATATAAAAGACCGTGGGCATAGAGAAAGCCTCCGGTCTTTTTTAGTATGGATGAGGAGCAGTTATCTATTTGCTATTTAGCATCTGTTTAAACTTCAAATATGGAGGAGGATACATGAGAAAAAGGTATTTCGCAATAATCTGGTGGCCCCGCCGGGGCCGAAAAAGAGAATAACGAGATGATGAATCAGAAATTATTAATCATTAAAGGAGAAAAAAATGGAAAGAGTAAAATACACGCTTGATGAAAAAGACATGCCAACGGCCTGGTATAATGTCCTCGCAGATTTACCAGAGCCAATTCCTCCTTATCTTCATCCTGCAACGAAAAAGCCGCTCGGGCCCGAAGATCTTGCGCCATTATTCCCTATGGAACTCATAAAGCAGGAGGTGAGTACTGAGCGGTACATTGAAATACCAGAAGAGGTGCAGGATATTTATAAGCTTTGGAGACCCACTCACATGTTTAGGGCACGGAGGCTTGAAAAGGCGCTCGATACTCCAGCAAGAATTTATTACAAATATGAAGGTACAAGTCCGCCTGGAAGTCATAAGCCAAATACCTCTGTCGCCCAAGCGTACTACAACAAAAAAGAAGGCGTGAAACGCATTACAACAGAGACTGGGGCTGGTCAATGGGGCAGCGCACTATCTTTTGCAGGTGCTTGTTTTAATATTGAAATTAAGGTTTATATGGTTAAGGTGAGTTACTTCCAGAAGCCATACCGGCGAATAATGATGCAGACATGGGGGGCAAATTGTGTTCCCAGTCCATCACCGGATACGAAGTCAGGAAGGGATATGTTGGAAAAAGATCCAGACTGTCCGGGGAGCCTTGGCCTTGCGATCAGTGAGGCTGTTGAGGACGCTATATCAAGGGAGGATACGAAATATTCACTCGGAAGTGTGCTGAACCATGTGTTAATGCACCAAACAATAGTTGGACTTGAATCGAAAAAGGTGCTGAAGGAGATCGATGCATATCCGGACATTATTGTTGGCTGTGTTGGGGGTGGATCAAACTTTGGGGGAATGTTTTTACCCTTTATCAAGGACAAGCTGGATGGTACAAAGCCTGATTTAAGAGTAATAAATGTTGAACCCTACAGCTGCCCGACCTTGACGAAGGGACCCTATGCATATGATTTTGGTGATGTGGCGGGTCTTGCCCCAATTGCAAAAATGTTTACTCTGGGGCATGGGTTTATTCCACCACCGGTACATGCAGGAGGGCTCCGATATCACGGGATGGCTCCAATTATCTGTCATCTATTGAACCTCGGTTTTGTTGAAGCAAGAGCCGCCCACCAGCTTGAAACCTTTGAGGCTGGTATTACATTTGCAAAGAGTGAAGGGATCATAAGCGCACCTGAAACGGACCATGCAATAAGAGCGACCATTGATGAGGCGCTGAAGTGTAAAGAGACCGGAGAAGCAAAGAATATTCTCCTTGCACACAGCGGACACGGTCATTTTGATATGGCCGCATATGATGCGTACCTTGCCGGAAAACTTAAGGATTATGAATATCCAAAGGAAAAGATCGAAGAGGCTTTAAAAGAACTGCCAAAGGTGTAAAGCGTGTAACATAATAGGGCCCGATGTACATCGGGCCCTCTATTTAAAACATTTTCACGTTCTCTGTATTTGAGCGCATTAACTTGTTCTTCCAGCTGACGAATTTTGTCTCTTATTTCATCAATAGCAATTTTTTTTGGGTCATCGAGTCTCTGTGCTCCACCCTTTTATGATGTTGAAACAATAGTCTCCTGATCAGAAATGCATCCAAAGAATAACTCATGGGATGAGGTGCATCCATTTCTTCTTATAAAAAACTTATATTCCTCTTATTACACCGTATTTTCTTGTCATAATAGCATTACCAGTTGATCTAAACGACCAAAGGTGCCGATGACCTTCTGCTTGACCTTGCCGGTATCTCGGTGATATTCCACGATCTGCAGGTATTAGTAGTAACCGGAGGGTTTCACACATACGAACATGATGATAATATCCTTTATAGACAACATCATCATATTCTACATTCAATTAATTATAAATAAATAGGAAATATAATTTATTGACACTACATAATTGAAAATTCTTGATAAGCTAAAACTCTAAGTTCTTACTTTTTCGAGAATTAGTTGCTTGCCCGCCTGGGAAATTGTTTAAAAACTGTAGAAGATGGGTTAAACATATCGATCGGTCGAAAAATTCGATGTTGATCAACGGGATTTGCTTATCAAACTCGGTAGAAGGAAGGCCCTAGGTGGCCAGGAGGATATAATTATCGATGTGACCTACAAGCTTTCACAAATGAAAAAAGCATGACCATGCGCTGATCAGGCTGATACGGAATGGAGTGAACTAACAGGATTGAAAAGATGGGAAAAGGGAAAGACATAAGCCAATAGTTATAGAATCAAGGACATGAATAGTACTATCCTTCTTAAGAGAAGCATCCATGACAGTTTGGATGTTTTTCCTAACTTCTCACCGCTTCAAACATAGCTATAATATTTTCGGGGGGGATATCTGCAAGGATATTGTGAACTTGTTGAAATACAAACCCACCACCTGGTGACATTATTCGCACATTCTCTTTTACATGCTTACGTACTTTTTCGGGAGTTCCACGAGGTAAAATATCTCTTGTATCGCATCCACCGCCCCAAAAGACCAAATCTTTTCCAAATTCCTTCTTCAATCTTGATAATTCCATATTATTACAGTTGAATTGTACAGGATTAATAATATCCAAGCCAGCATCAATAATATCGCGTAGTAATGGATATACACCACCGCAACAATGCAGACTAACTTTAATGTGAGGGGATATTTTTTTTGCCTGATTCCACAGTAGTTTATGACGCGGTTTAAAATATTCTCGATACATTTGTGGCGAGAACTGTGGGCCAGATTGTGTACCTAGGTCATCACCAAAACCGATTATGTCGATATATTCTCCGACTGCTTCCAGATATTTTTGCATATTCTCCAAATGAAATTCGGTTAACTTATCCAGATATGTATGTATACGTTTTGGCTCTGCTGCTAATAGATATAAAAAATGATCAATACGAAATGAAAACTCCCCAATTTCTACTAGGTTTCCGCCAAATGTAGCATATATAGCTCTGTCTGTGGATTTTCGCAGATCCTTCGCTGTTTGCCTGAAGACTCTAAGTCCATGCTTATCAAATCCCGCAGGAGCTGGTGGGATTCCAAGTCTGCACCACATAATTTGCTTGAGGTAATACGGTAATTTATCGAAAACTGTATCGTCATTATTGAGAAGAGGAAAAAAAGTCTGTTCATAGAACAGACACCCATTCTTCTGTATGCAAATTACCTGCCCCTCATCGCCATATACCACGTTGCCCTCATTAGTTTTTTTTACTTTTATAAAAGAAGGAATTTTACAAAGGCTTCCATCCGACAATTCCCAATCTTGCCAGTAATCCTCCTTTTTATAAAAATTATGTCCGAGCTCTACTACATCCGCTCCTATAATATTTAAAACGTCATCCTCTACTAAGGCGAGCTGTTGAATGAAATCATAAATATATAATTTGCTCGAAGGTAAACCTAAATATTCCCGCAATTTAATATATGCCTGAACCATAATGCCACTGGAACGATGTCCATTAAAGTCGATTGGAATTCTATCTGGCTCTTTATGATTCATAGCTGTACTAATTCTTTCCCTTGAGTTCACACTAATCTCCTTTTTAGTATCAATGTTCGAAGGATAAAACCATTCATGTTATAGAGGACTTCAATACGTGTACGGTGAGATAGAGTAATTACGCTTCCATAGTATGATATCAAATAGTCAGCACCAGTTCCAATAAATATAACAACACCATCTTCTACTTCCAGCTTTATCTGAATTACTCCTATTTTCCCTATCTTTACTTTTCCTCGTCCTGCTTTTTCTTCTGTTTTTCTCGTTCCTCGAGTGCTTTTAATACTTCTTCCGGTGTTTGTGCTTGTATTACTTCTTCTTCTTTTTGAACTGCTTTAACAGCATCTTCTTCTTTTTTTACTGGTGCACAACCCATGCACAATATTATGACCTGTGTGATTATTATGAATAGCAGAATAATTAATATTTTTTTTAACATCTCTATACCCCTTTTACTCAATCATATAAAAATAATTTATAATAATTAAAATTTGAAATATTTACTCTATTAAATTTTGAAAACTTTTTATACCCTCCCTCCCCGCATTCCAGCTTCCCTAGTTTGTCTATCTATAAGAATAGCAATATAAATAATAACACCTTTTGCTATCAACTGATAGAAATATCCAACACCTAATATTGTAAGACCATTCCCTATTATACCCACAGTTAAGGCACCAATTAATGTACCCCACATACTACCCACTCCACCAAACAAACTGGTGCCTCCAATAACTACAGCTGATATAACGTCTAGTTCAAAACCTTGACCAGCGGTAGGATTTCCAGAAAAAAGGCGACCAGCTAAAATCGAACCTGCTAAACCTGAAAGCATTCCAGATATAAGAAAGACTATTATCTTAATCCTGTCTACATTTATTCCAGAAGTTACAGCAGCTTCTTGGTTGCCACCCGTCGCATAAACATAGCGACCAAACTTTGTTTTTCTAAGTATAAATTGACCAACTATTAATATCACTGCTGCAATAACAACTGGAGTTGGAATTGGCCCAATATAGCCTGTTCCTAATGATATAAAAGTATCATTTTTTATATAAATAGGAGCACCGCCTGTATAGGCCAATGCTATACCCCTTGCAATACCCATCATGGCGAGTGTTGTTATCAATGCATTTAATCTTTGTTTAGCAACAATTACTCCCACCAATACACCAACTGATGCCATTCCAATCATTATCATCAAAAGTGCGACATACCATGGGGTCCCATAATATAATATGGCCGCTGCAAATACCCCAGAAAGAGCCAAATAAGAGCCTACTGCAAGATCTATATTTGCAGTAATCATAACAAAAGTTAATCCTACACCAACTATGATTGCTAAAGATACCTGTCGGGCTACTGTTAAAATATTACTGATGGTACTAAATCTTCCTCCAGACATAATAGAAAAGAATATAATTAAAACAACAAGAGCAAACAAAACTCCCATCTTTCTTATCTGAAATCCTCTTATTTGTTCTTTTGCACGTACTAATAAACCAACTTTTTCTATTGTATCATTATCTCCCGACATTTATTTATTCCTTTCAAACATTTTATATACCCTATATTTTTTAGACCGCAAGTTCCATTATTTTCTCTTCTGTGGCTTCCTCATTCATAAATTTCCCAACTATTTTACCTTTATTCATAACTATTATTCTATCAGACAGAGTTAATATTTCTGGTAGTTCAGAGGAAATAAAAATAATTCCTTTACCTTGGTCAGATAATAATCTTATTAATTTATAAATCTCAGATTTCGCACCGACATCAATACCTCTGGTAGGCTCATCCATAATTAATATTTCAGGAGCAGTAGCAAGCCATTTGGCTATTGCTACCTTTTGTTGATTACCTCCACTCATTGTTATAACTTGCGCTTCAATATTTTGAGGTTTTATGTCTAATTGCTTTATAAATTTACCAACAAAATTTTTTTCCGTTCCACCCATGATATAGCCATATTTACTTAAATAATCTAAATATGAAATAGTAACATTTTCTCTTATATTAAAATTTAAAAATAGACTTTCTCTTTTTCTATCCTCAGAGGTCATTCCTATACCCTTATTAATTGCTTCTTTTGGGCCTTTAAACTGTTTTATATCTTTGCCGTTTATAATAATGTTGCCTTCGTCAATAGATTCAAGACCAAAAATTGCTCTCATAAGATCTGTTCTCCCCGCTCCAACTAAGCCCGAGAAACCTAATATCTCATAAGCATGTAAGGAAAAATTAATATTTTCAAAAACCTCCTTTTTAGTTAGATTTCTCACATCTAGTAGAACTTTACCTACTTTTTTTCCCATTTTAGGGGCAGTCTTAATGTACTTACTTTCGATATCTCTACCAACCATCATTCTGACAATATCAATATAATTTATATCTTTCAGTGGTTTTGTTCCAACAAGCTTTCCATCCTTTAAAACAGTTACCGTATCGGCTATCTCAAATACTTCTTCAAGTCTGTGAGATATATAAATTATGGATCTTTGCTGTTCTTTAAGCTTGCGAATTGTTTCAAAGAGCTTTTTTGTTTCATGTAACGTAAGTGTAGCTGTTGGTTCATCCATAATTATAACCTCACTCTCATATGAAAGGGCTTTTGCTATTTCCACCATTTGCTGTTGAGCCACACTTAAGCTCGAAACTAAGGCACGGGGATCAACGTCAGCTTCTAATAAATCAAGATATTTTTTACATTCCTTATTAAGCTTCTTTTCATCAATATAGTTCAAAAAGGTGCTACTGAACTCGTTACCTAGAAATATATTATCTGCGACAGTAAGATTTGGACAAAGATTTAATTCCTGATAAATGGTACTTATACCAAGTTCTTGCGCGTAACGAGGATTCTTAATATCAATCTCTTTACCTTTATACAGTATTTGCCCTGAGTCTTGATGATATACACCAGACAGAATCTTTATCAAAGTAGATTTTCCAGCTCCATTTTCCCCCACCAGGGCATGAACCTCCCCTCGATCAACTTCATAAGTAACTTTATCCAGGGCCTTAACACCTGGAAAACTTTTTGAAATATCCTTCAGTATAAAGATTGTTTCGGAGTTCATTAATTTATCCCCTTAATGTTTCACAAAATTAATTTTACATAATAACAAATTTTATTGTGAATAGTAATAATAATAAGTTTTTATTTATATATTTTTGTATATTTTAACTGTTATTATAGATTGATTTCAAGTCGCTCACAATGTTTTTTTTACAGTCGTAATTAAAACCGCTTTATATAATCCTCAAAATCAGTGAACCGGCATTCAAGTTCTTTTTTTTCTGTAAATATCCCTCATTAGATCTCAAAATTACTCAATTACAATCATTTTTCTATTTGATTTTACTTAGTTGACACTTATATAGAGATAGATAACAATTGTATTGCTAAAACTAAATTGAAAATTTGTATATCTTGACAAGAATTGTGAACCAGATTATTCTGAACGAAAAATGAAAATTATCTAATGGAATTAAAAAAAACTCACAATATATTATATTCACCAATTTTTTTTGGCATTATTGCTGGATCACTTGCAGTACTCGCACAGCCAATATTTAAGATACATCCTCCCCAAGCCTATGGTATATGTACGATCTGCCACGGCAGGGATTTTCTAAATTGGTTCAGTGAAAGGATATTTTCCTTCAAATTTGAGTCCGCAGAGGTGTCAATACATTATCCCCTTGCCACTACCATTGGAATAATCATAGGTTCGATTTCTTCTTCCAAGCTAAATGGTGAATTCAAATTTAGAAAAGTAGAAAACCTCGTTATCAATTTTTTTTTGGGTATTGCTGTATCACATTTTGGATTGCTCATAATGAGTTGTCCGACAAGGTTGGTATTGCGATTTGCTTTTGGCGATCCTTTTGCCCTTTTCGCAATCATTGGTCTTTTATCTGGTATTACATTCGGCGTAATGATTTTAAAGAGGTTATGACATTTATGATATCGTTAGCAGGCAGTTTATTAATTGGATTGATAGTGGGTTTTTTAGGTCAAAGATCACGTATGTGTTTCGTTGGCGGATTTCGAGATTTTCTTATGATTGGAGATAAAGATCTCTTAAAAGGTGTAATTACGTTTTTTGCTTCCGCATGGCTTACAATATGGATTTTAAGCGTAATAGGAAAATTAATCCCTGAATTGTACAGTACAATCAACGTTAAATATGTAATGTATCCTTCTTTTCTAAGTGCTTTTTCAAACAAATTCTGGACAGTAAGTTTAATAGGTGGTCTGGGTCTCGGATTATTTTCAACGTTAGCAGGAGGCTGCCCTTTAAGGCAACATGTAATGGCTGGTCAAGGAAGAATTGATTCGATTGTATATCTTCTTGGGTTTTATATTGGAATAATCATTTATTACGTGAGTACAGTTAAATTTATAGCATTCATAATTTAACAATTTTTTCCTCAGATTATATTAGCAATTATATTCTGCCGCATAAAAAATATTTATTGTATAATGATCGGTATAAATAAAGATGTAAAGCTCGATACTTCATATCATTTAAAAAACCTATGAAAAAATCGTACATATTAGCGGTCGATTTGGGAGTTTCTTTAGTTAAAGTAGGAATTTATGATACTTCAGGAAACTGCATACAATTAAAAACAGATAAATCCCCTGCGGAATATCCTAAACCACATATTTTTATACAATCAGGAGATGAATATTTTAAAATTGTGACGCGTTTGATTAAAAGCGTGATGGATAATCCGCATATACACTCTGCCGATATTGAAGCAATTGTTTTTTCTGGAGCGATGGGTGGCGCAATCGGTATCGATAATGAATGGAACGCTGTCACACGGTGGTCCACAGTCATAGATAATAGGTCCTGTAACTATGCTATTGATATGATGAAAACGGCAGGCGATGAAATCCGTATACTATCAGGCACTAATTTTCCGTCTTACTCACCCAAGATTTTATGGTGGAAAACAGAATATCCGAATGTATATAAAAAGATCGCGAAATTCCTATTTTTAAATGGATTTATTGCGGGTAAGATGGGAAATTTGACTGTTGAACGCGCCTTCGTTGATAGAACCTATCTTCAAATGACGGGTATTGCTGATATTTTAAAAAATAAATGGTCCGATACACTTTGCTATCAATTTGGGATTGAAAAAAATAAACTCCCGAATATCGTAAGATCAACAACTATAATAGGAAAACTTTGTAAAACGGTCGCGCAAAACTGTGGTTTAATAGATGGAATCCCTCTTATTGCCGGTGCAGGAGATAAACCTGCAGGTTACATAGGTGCAGGCATAACTACTCCTGGATTGCTCATCGATGAAGCCGCCTCTTTTGCAGCATTCAGCCTCTGTACTGATAGATATGTACCTGATCGCAACCATAGAACGCTTGAAAATATACCATCTTCCCTATCAGGACAATATTATCCAACCATTTATCTTATTGGTTCTGGAACGACCCATACATGGTTTAAGAATACCTTTGGTGATGAAGAAAAAAGGATTGCTGCTGAAACAGGTAAGTCAGAATATGACATATTGGATGAAAAAGCGAAAAAAATAGCACCAGGTTCCGATGGATTACTAGCCATCGGTTTATTAGGAGGAAGGGTGACCCCTTGTGACCCTGACATCAAAGGAATGTGGCTTGGTTTTTCTTGGAATCACAAGAAGGAACATTTTTACAGATCATTGCTCGAAAGTTTTGCATATGAATACGCACACAGTTTTAATGTAATGAAAGATAACTATCCTGATCTAAAGCTCCATGAAGTAAGAGTGATCGGTGGTGGTGCACGTTCAGATTTGTGGAACCAAATAAAAAGTGACGTGCTTGGATTACCGTATAAAAAACTTGACAGAGACGACTTTACACTGCTCGGTGATGTGCTTATTGCGGGCAATGCAATAGGGATTTATGATGATCTTGCGGAAATCGCGCAAATTTTTGCAAAAGTAAGGAAAGATTATTATCCAAACGAAGATAATCATTTCCACTATCAGGAGTTTACTAAGGCATATGGAAATACTTTCGATCGGGTGAGAGATATTTTCCTAAATCTTAAGAAAATTCCTCATGCAAAATAATCTGTCACACTTTTAATCTCTTGATAAATAATGGATAAGTAAAGAAGAGAGGAGCGTCTTTTCCGTTGAATTCTGAAGAAAGAGTAATCAGAACATTGCGCAGAGAAGAGGTTGATAGAGTTCCTTCCTTTGAATGGATGATAGACAAAAAAGTAATGAACGCTATTAAGCCTGATAGAACCTACGATGAATTTATCTATGAAATGGACTTAGATGCCTTTGTGGTGTATTTAGATTATGAGCGTGAGGAAATTAAACCCGGAGTATTCAGGGATGAGTGGGGTAATATAGTGAAAGCCACTGATGAAGAACATACAATAGCAGAAGGGTGCATAAAAACATTGGATGATCTCAAAGGATATGAACCTCCTGACCCGAGATCACCCCATCGATATAAAACACTAGATAGTATTCTGCACGAACACAGCGGAAAAAAAGCGATAATACTGCATCTCAATGACGTTTTTTCAATACCTAGAAATTTATTAGGCTATGAGCAATTCCTCATATCTATTATTGAGAACCCAAGGCTTATTAATGAATTGGTTGAATTATCCGTTGAAATCAACCTTACATTGGCAAAGGAAGCGATAAAGAGGGGTGTTAAAATTGTTTTTACCGGTGATGATTTTGCTTATAATAAAGGTCTTCTTGTGTCTCCAAAATCTTTTGATGAAATCTTTTATCCTCGTTTTTTAAAGGTTATCCGAGGTTTCAAAGAGTTAGGTCTCTTTGTTATAAAACATACCGATGGAAATATTTGGTCAATTATTGATAAGATTGTCGATTCAGGAATAGATTGTTTGGATCCTCTTGAACCGCGAGCAGGCATGGATATTACTACTGTAAAAAGAAAATACAGTAATAGAATAGCCATAAAGGGTAATGTGGATTGTGCAAAAACCCTCTCCTTTGGAACAAAAGAGGAGGTAATTGAAGAAACAAAACAATGCCTTCGGGATGGTGCACCTGGCTGGGGTTTTATTTTATCATCAAGCAATAGTATTCATTCTTCCGTAAAACCAGAAAACTACGTGGCCATGTTAGAAACTTTATATAAATATGGCCATTACCCTATAAGTATTTAATCTATGAATCAATCCACTTCGATATTTTTTTTGCCTGTGGATAATAAAGTACCGCTTCGAAAACAACTTTATTTTTCTTTAAAGTAGAACTTATTTCCTTTTCTTTCTTATACTCAAAACAAAGAGCTGTTCCACAGTTTGGACTTATCTCTCTGGGTCCAGGTATAAGCGTCACATTGAACCCGTTTTTCTTGAGCACTTTTTCTGCTTTCATTACCTGTTGGGATGAAAAAAACGTTATTACGCCGTCCATACTCACTATTTATATAACATTTTTTTAAATTAATCTATTTTACCCATTGAAATTTCATTTAATGCCAATATTGATTTTTCAATCTGTTCAATCGTGTTAAAATAAGAAAAACTGAACCGAATAGTGCCAACTGGAAAAGTCCCGTTTGTTTTATGTGCATTGGGATTACAATGCAACCCAATTCGACACATTATTGAATATTTGCGATCAAGAATAAGACCAATAACAGATGGGCTCATATTTTCAATAGTAAAAGATACGATACCTGCCTGTTTTTCTTGATTCTTTGTTCCATAAATCTTTATTCCCTTTATGTGGATCGCTCCATCTATAAAAGTCTTTATTAGTTTCTGTTCATGTTTTCTTATCTTTGAAAGGCCCTCTTTTAATAAAAAGTCAATTCCTGCCTTTAATCCAGCCAGACCTATTACATTTGTGGTACCACTTTCCAATTGATCAGGTAAAAATTCTGGTTGTGTATCTTTATCTGATTTGCTACCCGTACCGCCACATATGAGGGGTGATAAATTAATACTGCTTCCAATGCAC
>Ga0209427_10004838_pt1 | contig 15494 bp, 15 predicted proteins | sample DeeMarSWOR136_30_FD_187465 | JGI IMG/M metagenome (GOLD analysis project Ga0209427, IMG submission 187465) | Marine sediment microbial communities from White Oak River estuary, North Carolina - WOR-1-36_30 (SPAdes) (version 2) | ecosystem: Environmental > Aquatic > Marine > Intertidal zone >...
CATAAGCGACAACCTCAACCACGCCAGCATTATCGACGGCATTCGCCTTTGCAAGGCCCAGAGGTTGCGGTTTGAAAACTCCAATATGCAGGACCTGGAGGATAAATTAAAGCAGGCCCAATCGGCGAGGTTTCGCCTGATTGCGACCGACGGCGTGTTTTCAATGGACGGAACTATCGCCAAACTCGACCAAATCTGCCAACTCGCGGAAAAATATGACGCCTTAGTGATGGTGGACGACTCACACGCAGTCGGTGTGCTCGGCAAACGCGGAAGAGGCACTCATGAACACTGTGATGTGATGGGACGCATCGATATTATCACCGGCACATTAGGCAAAGCACTCGGCGGCGCCAGCGGCGGGTATACCAGCGGGAGAAAAGAAATTATCGAAATTCTGCGGCAGAGGTCGCGGCCGTATCTTTTCTCCAACACCCTGGCACCGGCTATCGTCGCCACATCCTTGAAAGTGCTCGACATCCTCTCGGCTTCCACCAGCCTGCGGGATAAGCTCAGGGACAACACTCGCTATTTTAGGGAACAAATTGCCAAACTTGGATTAGACGTCATCGGCGGCGAACATCCAATCGTGCCGATTATGCTCGGAGATGCCGTCCTTGCCCAAAAAATGGCACAGATGCTTCTGGAAAGGGGCGTTTATGTAATAGGATTTTCCTATCCTGTGGTTCCCAAAGGGGCTGCACGAATCCGCACGCAGATATCGGCGGCCCACAACAAAGAAGATTTGGATTTTGCCATCGAGAAAATCGGAGAGGTCAAGCAGGAGCTGGGCATCTGACCGGCTAAAATACCCCAGTTGGCCCGTGTTTACCGTTATCCTGCTAAAAAAAGTTTTTGACATATCGGGCTCGGACTAATATAATAATTAATAAAGGTTAAAATACGGGGAAGAATGCAGAATTAACGGAACAGAAGGGTGGTTTTGCGCATCATATAGATGGCGAAACGGCCGTGATAAAAAAGGAGCATCAGCTAAGATAATCCTGTTTTTCTGTACGAATCCTTTGAGGTAATTTTACCGGAAAGGAAGGATAGCAATGAAAATACGAGGTTTTACACTTGTTGAGCTGCTGGTTGTAATTGCGGTCATCGCAATTCTGATGGCGATTCTTATGCCTGCTTTGAAACTTGCCAAAGACCAGGCGTATGCGATCCGCTGCGTTAGCAATCTAAGGAATCTCTCGTTGGCCTGGTATACCTACTCCGAAGAGAACGATAGTACATTAGTTGACGGCCATATCCCCAGGAGTAATCCTCAACCGAACGCATTCTGGGTCGAAGCTCCACAAGGTCCATCCGGGAACTATACAGGCGACTCCAATCCCACCCTTGAGGACAAGTGGAGAGGCATAAGCAGAGGTAAGCTATTTCCATACGTGAAGGACGTAGAGATATATCACTGCCCGAATGACCGGAGGAGAAGAGACCTTACTCAGAATGCTTTTCGCAGCTATTCGATAGCCGGCGGAATGAACGGGGAAGACAAATACGGCTTTAGCGGGAGGGCTATCGAAGTATATGATGAGATAAGAAATCCCAGTATGAAATATGTCTTTGTCGAGGAATCCGATGACAGGGGCTGGAACATGGGCTCCTGGGTTGTAAACCCCACGGGAGATACATGGATTGACCCATTGGCACCGTGGCACAATAAAAGAAGCACACTGGGATTTGCCGACGGCCACTCCGAAAAGCACAGATGGCTGGATGACCGGACAATTAAAATGAACGAGGAGCAGCAATTCGGTCAGACGCATCCCGATAATCCCGACCTGTTATACATGCAGAGGGGCTATCAATTAAGGCCGCAATAGGAACCGTACCGGGCAAAAAACAAAGCGGCGTTGTGAACCCTCCCGGAACCGCTGGATTCTCCGCCGATTATGAAAATAGCAAATACCGCCCACACGAAATTCACAACTCACCAGGGACGGGTAACCTCACCGATACAGATTTTGCAAAACCGACAATCTTAAAAAAACGCTGAGTAAATGTTTGATATCTTTGAACAGCCCTGGACATTACTGATTGTAGGCATTGTTGTCTGGTTCACCCTGCTTCTGATCCACGGAGATAGCCGCCTCTGGAGGCAATCACATCTCATAATCTTCCTCGCGGTTGCTTATGCTGCCTTGGATTTCCTGGTCAAGGCAGGCTTGTTTAAAATCAGCAAAACACTTACTATAATTATACAAGCCGCCCTGGCTCTGGCTGTCACCGCCCTGCTTACCTTACAGATAATCCATGTAATTGCCGTTTACAAACGCCGCCGGTGGCAATGGCTTTTGCCAATTATCCTTATCGTAGCCGCTTTTGGGCTGGACTGGCTCGTCCAAACCGATTTAGAGAAAATCAACGCTGTAATTAACACAGCCGTAAAAGCCGTCGAAGAAGAAAATCCTAATGCAATTGAAGCAATTATTTCTGATAACTACCGCGACTCATATCACAATACCAAAAGAGATTTGATGCGCCACTGCAGGGCGAGACTGTCGGAGCCGCTGGTTAAAAAAAATAAAAAAAGAGCTCCCATAATAGAAATATCATCGCCAAAGGCAACCTTAACTCTGACCGTCATAATACATTTTGACAAACAAAGCTCCGTGTATCAGGATATCCAACGGTTAATACAGACAAAATCAAAAATAAACCTGCAAAAACAACAGGATGGCAGATGGCTTATCAATAGAGTTGAAATACTCGAAATCAATATGCAACGAGTCAACTGGCGAGACATCAGATAGTTATCTTGTTGGCCTTTGAATTACTAATGCAACCTGGGTGGCACCCTATCGTGCTTCGCAGCGAAGCGCTGCTTCGCAGAGTAGTACAAACTTGTTTGGGGGTGTCCAAAAATGCACAAATGTCAAATAGAGATTTTAATCGGTACTCGCTAATTCAGGAGCAGGAAATGAAAGGCAAAAAAGCAATTACAACCGTGTTCGCCGTTATACCGGCTATAGCGGTTCTATTCGTTTGTACGCTTCCGGTTGATGCGGCCAGTGCAGCAGCGGGCGCTTCCGTTCAATCAGTTCAATTATCCGCCGAAACACTCGCAGACAAAATCCGCGGAGGCCTGCTTGGCCAACTGCTCGGCAACCTCAACGGCCTGAAGCACGAAATGAAGTACATCAACCAGCCCGGCAATGTCGAACACTACACACCAGGACTCCCTGATGGTGCTCGAACCGACGACGACACCGACATCGAATGGGTTTACATCGTTGCGATGCAGCGCAGCGGCAACACCTTTATCCCGTCACAAAGCATATCGAGCTTATGGAAATCTCACATCAATCATCATATCTGGTGCTCTAACAATTACGCCCGACAGCTTATGGAAATCGGTATCGACCCGCCGTTGACCGGCTGTATTGCGTTGAATCCCTGGGCTGAGTTCAACATCTCGGGCCAGTTCTTGTGTGAATCGTTCGGCCTTATCGCACCTGGAATGCCGCAGACCGCCGCTCGCATCGGCTTACACTACACACACGTCGGCATAGAAGGCGAACCGGCACAAACGACACAACTATTCACAACTATGATAGCAAGTGCCTTCATAACCGACGATATGGAAAACATCCTCAATGCGGGCTTCGCCGCCGTTGACCCGGAAAGTGAAATTCGTTCCATCGTTGCCGACGTCCGCCGATGGCACCGGCAGCACCGACTTGATTGGCGCACTACACGTCGCCTCATCAAGCAGAAATACAGCCGCCACAATGGGGCGATGCGCGACAAAAACGGCTACGAACTCAACACCGCAGCCACAATTTCTGCCTTGCTCTACGGTAAAGGAGACTTCGTCGAAACGCTGCGCACCGCCTTTAACTTCGGATGGGACGCAGACAACAACGCCGCTACTGCCGCGACCATCATAGGTGTTAACAAAGGCTACAAATGGATGCAGCAACAGGGCTGGAACATCCAGGACCGCTATCACAACACAACCCGAGAAGAAATGCCCAAGGACGAAACTATCAGCAGCTTTGCTAATCGCCTCTTCACCCTGGCCGACCGCTTAATCATCGCACGCGGGGGGCAGAAGTACATCGTCGACGGTCAAACTGTCTATCGCATCCGTCTTGAAAAACCCGCTAATATTGAACCGCTGCCTAATCCGGCCGACCTATTCACCCACCTCCGAACAAAATTGAAACCCGAAATAGACGCCTCCCTAACCTCCGGCTCAACACCCCGGCAACAAGCACGTGCCGCCTACCTTGCTATCTGCCTTGACCTTGCCGAAACCTCCCGCAAACAACACCCCGACCAATGGTCAGGGGCATTGGCCGCCTTGAACAATTACCCGGGACTGCTCAAGGCCCTGTTCGACTCCCCCACTCCCGCCGCTGCCAAGCTCCGCACCCGTGCTTCAGCCGTAGGAATTAAAAAGCCGCAAAAGCAGAAACTTTGACCGATTATTAAGGAAACAGAATGATTGCTTCGGTAAAAAAAATACTATATTATGATTTGCCCTTAATTTTCTCGACTATGACGTTATACTCTGGTATACTTCTGATGAAACTGCAAAGTTTAGATTTTGCCGAATGCTTATAGATTAAGGAGCAATAAAGTATGGATTACAGAAGAATTATTCCGTGCCTGGATGTAAAAGACGGCCGATTGGTCAAAGGTATCAATTTTGTAAGGCTCAAAGACGTCGGCGACCCTGCTGAAAATGCCGCTGTTTATAGTCAGGCAGGAGCGGACGAATTAGTTTTTCTGGATATCACTGCAACACTTGAAAAGAGAAAAACCCTCCTGGACGCCGTAAAAAGAACCGTCGATAAAATTTCAGTCCCATTGACCGTCGGTGGAGGAATCGGCAGTTGCCAGGCGATAGAAGAACTGCTCGATATAGGCGCATCGAAAGTATCTATGAATACCGCTGCTGTTCAGAATCCTGATATTGTTAAAGAGGCGGCCGATGAATTCGGCAGCGAGAAAATAACCGTTGCCATAGATACCTCGTCAAATTCACAACTCCCGTCAGGCTTTGAAGTTATAGTTACCGGTGGTACAATTGGAACAGGAATGGACGCCGTCGAATGGGCAAAAAAAGTTGAGGATTTGGGTGCGGGGGCAATCCTGCCAACAAGTATGGACACCGATGGCACGCAATCTGGATACGATATCCCGATGACTAAGGCAATAGCTGATGCGGTCGCACTACCGGTAATCGCATCCGGTGGAGCCGGAACGCTCGAACACTTATATCAGGTCATTGTCGAGGGAGGTGCAGACGCTGTTCTTGTTGCTTCAATAGCACACTTTGGAAAATACACTATAAGGCAAATGAAAGAGTACCTGGCCCAGCGCCAAATACCGGTTAACATTTGAATTAGCCGCTTATTATTTTACATAGACTCTGAAAGCCAAAAACAACACTTCCGTCTTGACTCTTGTGCCCTGTTTTTTGACAATTCCCAAAAGTCGACGTCTGAATTTGTCGATAGGAGGAGGGTAAACACTGAATTGTTATCTGATTGTGCCTCCCGTTAGAAGTCTCGAACGAGCTTTAGAATTCTGCCTTCACTGCATATTTCTAACAGGTTACACAAATTAGGATTGGCTATGTTTGGCAAATTCAAAAAAAACAAATTACCGTTGAAAATTGAGCCGTTTAATATTCGCTGGTATCCGAGCAATAGAAGCTGTTCCAAAGCTCACAGCCGAAATGTTAAATCTGAACACCTGCCGCCTTTAATGGTCCGCAAGGCCGAGTGGCGCCGATAAAAAACCCCTTAAACGCAGGTATTTTCGAATTCAAGCTCATAAAAACGTACTTTTTCAAAAAAACTCAATATAATCTATTTAAAGTCATCAATAATCAATCCCCGCCCCTATAAGGAACAGCAAATAAATTATTTACATTAAAAATGTGAATATGTGGAATCTGGCATTCCTCAGTGTATCTTCCCCATTTTATCTAAAGTAATTGTTCAACATCCTCCGATAGTTATATTGCTTGTACAGTATATTGCCTATATTAACAATTATACGCTTTTGAACAAGCTTGTCTGGTACAATAGGTAATATACATAAGGCGGAGAATATTTTCGGAGATTGAATTATGATAAAAGATGGCATTCTTGAACGATATCTAAATGCCTTGCTCAAAGGCGATAGAAAGCAATGTCGAAGCGTTATAGAAGAAACGCTTCAGTGCGGCACGCCTGCCAACTCGGTTTATATAGATATCACCTGGCCGATTATGACGGAAATCGAAAGACTGTTGCGTTCCGATAAAATAACGCCAACAGAGGAGCATTTGGCTACCCGCATTAATCGCACAATTGTGGACCAGCTCCAAAATAAGCTTCCGCGCAGGCCCAGCAGGCACAAAAAAATAGTCATTTGTTGCGCTCAGGACGAACTTCAGGAACTCGGCGCCCAGATAATTGCCGACCTTTTCGAAAGCGACGGCTGGGAAGTAAGGTTTCCAGGCGGCGGTCTTACGAACGATGACATCCTTGCATTCATAAACAAATATGCACCTGATATACTGTTAATCTACGGCACCACACCAAAACAAGCACCGAATGTTCGGCGATTGATAGATACGATAAAAGATATAAACGCCTGTCCTGATATGCGGATAATGGTTTCGGGTGGCTTATTTAATCGTGCAGAAGGCCTTTGGGAGGAAATCGGTGCCGATTTATTCGCCTCTACGGCCGTTGAGGCTCTTCAGGTAGCTTCTAATGATACCCCAATTGAACACTACGAGCGAAGGATAAAAAACCGCCGAAAGAAAAGATATAAAAAAAAGGCCCAAAACGTGCCTTTACCGGTTAAATAGCGGGTCGATGCTTTATACTTGACTATCGATGGGAATAAATCAACAAAAGGATAATCAAAATAGATATGGCTGCAACCGTACCTAAAATCAAGACCGCGATTCGGTAACGGTTAATGGTTTCTTCCCTGTAAACATATTCTTCCTCTTCGACCATTTCCCCCTCTTCGAGCTGGCCGAGCATAGAAACATCAAATCTTTTATGAGCCCTCAGCGGGGGCTGGCCATTGCGAACGGCGTCTAAATCCGCCAAGAGCTCATCGACATTGCTGTATCGGTCTTCTTTTTTCTTTGCCATCATAACTTCAATGACTTCGGATATCCCCGCCGACAGCGAAGTATTTATATGGTCGGGGGGAATAAGCTGTTCTCTGAGGTGCTTTCTCATAACATCGGAAGGGTCCTCGGCCATAAACGGCACTCGGCCGGTCACCATGTGATAGAACGTGGCGCCGAGGCCATAGATGTCGGCCCTTCCGTCGATGTCAATCTGTCCACGGATTTGCTCAGGAGCGATATAGTACGGGGTTCCGTAAGCTTTGCCGGCCTCGCTTTGTGCCGCCTCTATATCCGCTGTCGCACGTGCGAGGCCCATATCGGCAAGTTTAACTACTCCGGCATTGTTTATCATTATGTTCTTTGGTTTGATATCACGGTGGATGAGCCCGCAGGAATGAGCGTGATGAAGTGCACGTGCGAGCTGAATGATTATGTCGAGTGCCTGGTCTTCGGCAAAGACCTTGCCCGCCGATAAATCATCAAACAAAGTCTTGCCCTCAACATACTCCATAACAAAATAGTGGTAGCCCCCCGCCTCGCCGACGTCGAAGGCCTGTACGATATTGCTGTGATTGAGCTTTGCGGCGGCCTGGCCCTCTTTGTAAAACCGCTCGACATATTCGCGATTTTCGCTGAAGCGTTTCGGCAAAACCTTTATCGCAACTATCCGGTTCAAACTTAACTGCCTGGCCTTATAGACGATTGCCATAGCCCCGGCGCCGATTTTGCCGAGTATTTGATAGCCTGGAATCTGGTGGGCGGCGACCTTGCTTTCTTTTATGCTTGTCTTTAACCTTTCGGCCTGTGTCGCCGTGATATAGCCCAGGTCAACCAGCAGGTCCTTGAGTATTACAGGATTAATCTTACGGCGAGATTCCAACTCCTCAAGCGAGCGACGCAGCTCGGCATTTGTGCAGAGTCCCTGCTCTACGGCCATTCTGCCGAATATCGTGTCGTAACTTGTTTCGTTCGTCATCAATCCTCGCAGCGAAGCCAAGCCCCCCGTTTTTTGCTCCCACTCACATTAACAAACTCAGCCGAACAATTATCGGTCTATTATAACCGTTGTCAAATAAAATTTGAAGCTTCTGCTATAAAATAAAAGATGTTGTTCTCTATGTCAAATCGGCCTTTGTAGTTTGCGGGTTTAGCCGTTTTTCGCGCCACGATCGAAAGAGGGCAGCTGATAATATCATCCCTGATTTAAAAGTTAATTGGTGACAAGCGGGCAGAATTTTGGTATGATAGGGCATATTAGGGAGAAAGGACGCTCTAAGAGTTAATTTTGGCCTGAAAATGAACCATCCGGGCCGAAATTAAGACTAACAGAGAAAGTTAAAAAAATAACCGATGGATGACCTGCAGCGGTCGCAGGTCAAAGGTGAAAAAAATGTCATTGAAAGGAGAAACAAATGCGTGGAGTTAAAATCTGTCTTTGGATAGCCGGTATCGGGTGCCTGCTGTCAGTATTTGGAATGTTCTTACCTGCCTCGGGATGGAAATCCTTTGCCGAAGGTTTCGGGCTTGAAACGCTTCCGGATTCGCCGCACATTATGTATGCGATTCGTCTGCTGTCGGCGATGTCCATTGCGGTGGGAGTATATCTTATAATTCTGGCCCTGAACCCTATTAAATACGGAGTAATGGTACCGTTCACGGGTGTTGCTGCGGTTTTCCTTGGAGTGGTGTGCTGGATAGCGGGACCTGCAGCGAAAATGCCCGTTCTTTGGTACCTGGGTGATGCTGTATCGTGCATTGTGATAGGCGTTCTCATTATTGTGTTCTGGCACAAGATTAAGAAGTCGGCTGCTGCATCGGCCAAGAAATGAAGCTGGAATTTCACAGGAGAATATCGTTTGAGAGTTGCGAACTCTCAGTTCTTGAGTGAAGAGGTGGGTTTGGCTACGACTTTATTCGCGAATTTATTTTGACAGCCGGAAATTTCGATGTAGCCTGCCGGCTCATCGGTCGTGAATGTGATTTTAGTCCTGCCAATCGTTACGATAACCTCCCGGCCTTGGAGAAATGCGGCCGCCTTTTCTACGGAGTCGATTTTGGCGTCGGTCGCGGTCAAAACATGGAGAAAGTAGTCAACGGCTGCTTTCCGCGATGGTGATATCTCGATACGACATTGTGGTGCCGGCCCCGTGTCCCTGTTTGGCGGATAGGTTTTGCCGCCGTAGCTATACAGGTCCGGGCCGGTGACGAGCTTTACTTTTGGGCTGTGCGGCAGGAGGGTCTGAATGAACAACCGGCCATTACCGTTGGTTACTATTAGATTTGGCGCAGTACCGGTGGGGGTTTTCATTGCCTGAAGCAGCCAGGTCTTTTTGTAGCCGGGGTTCTTGGAACTCACGCGGTCGAAGATAATAAATGTGCCGGGTCGGAGGAAAACAATCTGCCGGGTAAAGTACGCGAGCTTTTTTGAGGAGTAGGCACGCGTGCAGTCGGCAGCTACGTACATATAAGAGCCCCTATCTTCGAAGGCCAAAATATCGGCTATATCATAAAGCCGGCGTCCTTTGTGCCACTCGGCTGGGTCTGAAACGGCACCATTGTGATGGGGCCAGGCGTGCGACTGGCCTCCATCGTTGCCTGAAACGGGACCGGCACGTATTCCGGGCCAGGTCTCGGACGGGTCGTGTATTAGTATCGTGTTATGCGCGATGGTGCGCAAGTGGTAGTTGACATCGTGATTCGAGCCGAACGAGTCGTAGTGGCCGCCATCGCCGGCCAATTCCTCGTACTTGTAAATCAGGAAATGTCCTACATCGAGGTGCTGATGTGCAGTAAAGCGGTCTCCACATTTGAAGAAGAAATACGTTGTGTCATCATCCCACGAGCTGCGTGCATAGACGTAACCGGGGCCGGGGCTGATGTGTGAGAGCTTAAAATCCTTTAGGCCTACTTTGGTAACGGTGGTGTCGCGCCATAGGAAGTCCTTGTAAGCGTAAACGCCAACGCTCGAGCGCGGCGTTGTCTCGTTGAATGCGTGCACGACCTGATGAGCGGGGTCATTACGGAAGTAGTTGACGAGGATGCGTCTGGCCGAGAGGGCCTTGTCCCTGTCGCCGCCGAAGAGTCGCCCCCCGCCGTCACCCATTGGGATGGGCCTTCGCGAGTTGTATATGCTAATGCCCGGATATGATTCGAACATCGAAGCGACTGCGCGGTTTTGAAAAAAATCCGGCGACAAGGCGTAATAGTCGATGCCTTCGCAGTGGCGGGCCACCTCACAAAAGAACAGCCACTCGTACAACCAGTAGTTGATGTAATAGCCCTCGGCCCAACCGCCGCCTTGACCGGCCAGGGTAAGAGCAGGTGCTGCGCGAGTGCGAAATTCTTGTTCGAGCGCCTTGAGAATCGCAGGTGCACGTTCGTTTTCGTAATAGGTTGCGTAGCAGGCCAGCCCGATGCCCCAGTTCTTGTAGCCATACCAGCCATTGTGGAAGACATGGCTTTCGGAGCGGACGTTGGCCTCAACAGTCTTGTTGATATAATCGTGGAACTTTGTGCGTTCGTGCTCCGTCCAGTATTCGTAGCACAAATCGTAAACGATTGCACATCGGGCAAGGTCGTGTGCAAAGGGGACATGTCCCTTTCGGATGGGACCGTCGATGTATTTCATCGCCATCTGCACGGCACGGCTGCCGAGCTGTTTGTCCTGTTCTATCGTGCAGACCAGGGCCATCGATATCATTTTGGCGTGGTAGTCGGCTTTAAGCTCGCGCGCAACACTCACGACTCGTTGATATGCATCGGCGCGCTGCCTCGCCAAGTTTTGTAAATGCTGGCGGGAACCGAGGAGTCGCGGATGCTCTCTGGGGATGGTGCCTCTTACACTTTGGACGGCAGCAGAAACAACGGGGCTTATCCCGCAAACAAAGAGTATCCCGAACCAGATGGTACAAATTAAAGCCGATAAGGATTTTAATCTCCTCGTCATATTCGCCTATGTCGCCCTTGTGTTTCGCTGCCGGTCAGGTTCGGTGTCGTTGTACCGTTACTCGCGTTCTTCTCTTTCCCGACCTTCTCCTCGCTCTCGCTGTTCTTCTCGCTCCCGGGTTTCTTCTCTTTCTCGCTGTTCTTCTCGCTGCCGACTTTCTTCTCTTTCTCGCTGTTCAATTCTCTGACGCCGTTCTGACCGTTCCCTGCGGGCTTCTTCCAGAGGCCGTGCTTCTTCTCGTTCCCTGGTTTCTCTTCGCACCTCGATATCTCTTTGTCTGCGAACTTCCCTTGAGGGCTCTGTCCTTAACAAGACTCGCCTCTCCTGCAATTGCCTCCTCAATCGGGCGTTCTCTGCGCGAAGCTCTTTTAGCTCTCTTTCCATCCGCTCCATACGCACTTCGAGAAGCTCTTTTAGCTCTCTTTCCATTCTGTCCAGGCGCTCCCACAGTCTGCGGAACATTCCCTGCAGCTCATCGGCTTCGCGGCGCTCGGGGTCCCGGCGAGGCTCAATGTCCCGACGAGGCCGGTCGCGTTCTTCTACATCCCTTTCTGGCCGAGGTGATCTGACGTCCCGCCTTTCTTCGACGTCCTCACGGCGGCGCTTAGTCTCGACCCGCCGACGCTCTACGCTCTCTCTACGGCGCTCGGCCTTTATCGTCTTAAGCCACCTTTGCCCTTCTTCAACCACAAAGACAATCTCTACTTTATCTCCTTCCTGCAGCATCCGGGCCGCTTGTAAAAAATCGTCCTTGCGAGGTACAAGTATAGGCAGATGGTCGTCGCTCTCGACCGGTTTGATGATGATGGCAAGATGCTCGCGTTCACCAACCTCTTGCTCTGCGAGCCGTACAAAGGTGCCGCGGACTTCGCCCTCTTCGCGCTCGCGCTCTGCCCAAAGGACGCCGGTGAACACTGCTGCTACAAGCAGTCCAAGCATTAAGATAGTGCATTGTTTTTTCATAACATTTTCCTCCATTAAGATTTCTCAAATACCAGCCGTCCACGCCACCCGTGAACAGTCTAAGATTATTTACCAAGTAAAGCCCACAAAGTCAAGGAAATTGACGTGTGCAGCCCGAATCCAAACCGCTGCTTTTTCGTCTTGACTTGGCGTTAAATGCGGCTAAAATCCGTATCTCGTGCATCGTATCTCTAACAAGATACGAACAGCAAATTATTGCTATACACTCAAAGACGGAGATGATAGGTGGCTTACAATTGCGTTGTTTTGATTAAACAAGTTCCTGACACCAAAAGTATTACAGGCCAAGCGATGAACGATGACGGTACGGTCAATCGCGCTGCTCTGCCCGCTATTTTTAATCCGGAAGACCTTAATGCACTCGAATTAGCCCTGCAGATTAAGGACGAATTCGGCGGGCAGGTTACAGTTATCACGATGGGGCCACCGGCGGCAAGTTCGATTCTCCGCGACTCTCTTTTCCGAGGAGCCGATGATGCAGTCCTGATAACCGACATTCGATGTGCCGCAAGCGACACGTTGGCGACCAGTTACATACTAAACTGTGCAGTCAAGAAGGTTGATTACGACATCGTTCTTTGCGGCCGGCAGGCAATCGACGGCGATACTGCTCAGGTCGGGCCGCAGTTGGCAGAGAAACTCGGCATTCCGCAGATTACGTACGTCGAAGAGCTTATAGAACTTAATGACAGCACAATAACGGCCCGTCGGAATATCGGGGCCGGGTGGCAGGAGGTAAAGACCGCCCTGCCGGTTCTGCTGACTGTTACCAGTGATGCAAATGAGCCGAGGGTTGCTGCCGCGAAGAAGATGATGAAATATAAAAGCGCACGGACGCCGATTGAGATTGAGAAAAAAATCGAGGCTGATAATTCAGAGGCGGACGAGGCAGACATCAAAGCACTCGCCGCCCATAAATGCAACGAATTAGAACAGGCGAGTTTGTTGATTAAACAATGGGATTTGGACTTTATTGGCGCTGATTTGAACTGGTGCGGCCGAGGCGGCTCGCCAACCAAAGTCCATCGCATTCAAAGCGTCGTCCTCGCTACAAAAGAAAGTAAGAACGTTGAGCCGAATGATGCGGCAATCTCGGATATGATACACGAACTGATTGAAGATAAGATAATAGCGTGAGAATAAATCCGAAATATGAAATCCAAAGCACGAAACAAATACCAAGGACCAAAATCCAAAACAAACCATAGATTCAGGGACAAGAATTAGGCAAGTTTGTTAAAAGAGGTGAATAATTGTGAAAAAAATAATCGGCTTCACACTTTTAGGCTTAGTTATAGGAATTGTGCTCGGCTGTATATTTACTATGGCTTATATGGGCCCTACATGTGCAAAAGGCATGTTTATGTTACAAGAGGCTGAACTTATTAGGAGCGAAGATGCCGCGATCCAAGCCTATTTAAATGAATCACCTGAGACTGGGATTTGGGCCCTTGAAAATTATATCAACGCCTTAAATCGAGTCATTAAGGAAAGGGAAATAAGAAATAATAAGCATCTATTTTTGATGATTTCGACAAAGGTGACACTAAGAGAGGCATATGTAAGGCTTGCTTTGTTGTATGGAAAAATAGGAAATGAGGCAAAGAGAAAAGAGAATTTTGAAAAAGCCTTTGAATATTGCGATTCAATGAACATTGAAAGAGAACTTTTGGAAGAAAGATTGATTCAAATCGTAACTACATTAGATAGTAAATTTAAACCTTTAGACGAAAATTAGGAATGGTGGGGTTGTTGAAAAAGCTGATTGAGTTTGTGAAAAAAGTGAATCCAGATACGAGCGACAAGGGATGGGATATGAATAACGAATATCAAACAAGGAATATTGAATGTCGAAGTGAGATTGCTTCGGTCGCTTCGCTCCCTCGCAATGACATTATTACTGCGATATACGATATACGCAATACGAAATACAAGCTATGATAGATGTTAATAGAAAAGGTGAGGTTTGGATTTTTGCCGAGCAGCATAACGGCCAGTTAGAAGATACGCCAACTGAACTGATGAGCAAGGCCAGACGTCTGGCTGATACATTAGGTGTGAAATTGGCAGCTGCCCTTTTAGGCGACAACGTCAAAGGTCTTGCAACAAAGTTAATACACTACGGAGCTGATAAGGTGTATTTAGTTGAGCATCCACTGCTTGAGCATTACCAGGCAAACAGCTTCGCAAAAGCAATCTTCGATTTAGTTCACAAGTATGAGCCACAGATAGTGCTCTATGGAGCGACGATTACCGGCCGGGATTTGGCACCTCGAATTGCAAGTGCGGCAAAGGCAGGCTTGACAGCCGACTGCACCGATTTGCAAATCGGCGACCATACGACCATAAAGGATGGCCAGCTCCACAAGAATCTGCTCTTTCAGATACGGCCGGCCTTTGGCGGAAATATAATCGCTACCATTATAAATTACGACCGTTGGCCTCAGATGGCGACGGTGCGTGAAGGCGTAATGCCGATGCCGAAGCCAGATGTTAGCCGGGAAGGTGAAATTATCGAAGAGAAGGCGGAACTTTCGCAGGAGGATTTGCCGCTGGAGATTCTCGCCGAGCACAAACGGCCAAAGAAGGTCAACCTTAAGCAAGCAAGAATAATCGTTGCCGGCGGAGCAGGTGTAGGCAGTAAGGACAATTTCAAACTCATCTGGGATTTGGCAAACCGCCTGGGTGCGGCACCGGCAGCTTCCAGAGCGGCAGTTGACTTAGGCTTCATTGACAGCGACCATCAGGTCGGCCAAACAGGGACAACCGTCCGGCCAAACTTGTATATAGCGGTCGGAATCAGCGGTGCGATCCAACATCAGGCGGGAATGTCCCGGAGCCAGAAAATCGTTGCAATCAATAACGACGCCGATGCACCGATATTCCAGATTGCACACTACAAGATAGTCGGCGACTTAAATGAAGTTGTGCCGAAAATGATAAAGGCGATAAAGGAAAAAAGTTAAGATGCTCGATGCCTGTAAAAATTTAATGGGAAAAAAAGTTGCTATTATTCTTTTGCTTATCCTGATTGTTGGCGGGGTATCTGCATACTTTTTGTTTTCGCGTCAGGCAACGTATACCCTCTACGGCACGGAGATTATTACAACGACCGCATCGCGAAGCAAAATAGCAACCATCCTCCCAAACGTCGCATGGGAATTGGGTGATTGCATCATTGAGGAAGATGGCGGGAAACGTTTCCCCTCATTTCATCAAGGCGGCAGATCCTGGAAAGACGAAGCCGGCAATATTATTGCCACTCGCGGCATCACCGAGTTCGATGATAAGAATGGCAATCATTGTGTAATCGAAGACATAGCGATCCCCGGCAAGCCCAGAATCATTCTTTTAAAATCAGAAACCGAAGACTCGACTATGAAGCTTTCCAATGAGCTTATGCGTCAGTTTCGCTTATTTAAAATCAAACGTAAAGAATAAGATACAAGAGAAATTTATGGC
>Ga0209427_10004839_pt1 | contig 15494 bp, 16 predicted proteins | sample DeeMarSWOR136_30_FD_187465 | JGI IMG/M metagenome (GOLD analysis project Ga0209427, IMG submission 187465) | Marine sediment microbial communities from White Oak River estuary, North Carolina - WOR-1-36_30 (SPAdes) (version 2) | ecosystem: Environmental > Aquatic > Marine > Intertidal zone >...
TCCCAAACACCGTTTCAAGAGTAGTGTCAGGAGCCTGCGGCTTCTAAACTATCTTCTTCCAGAATTTTGCCATCGGGGGCCACCATGACTTCGATCTCCTTCTTGTCGGCGGTTTCGAAAACGATCTCGTACCCTTCCAGAACATCGTTTCCATCTTTAACCGCGGTAATCTCCATGATCTCCTTGATGGTGGACTCGGGGTAGTTCGTCTCCACCACCTTCTTGACCGCTTCGGGGAGGTCCCTGCCTGGGATCTCCTTCTCCCAGTTGTGGATGGTGCCATCCTCCTTGATGTCTGCCTCGAACTTCCGGCCCTCTTGTTTGAATTCAACGTCGTAGACGACTATGTCGCCCTCCTTTTCCTTGCTCCACTTGTGGATCTCGGCCTTGGGGAATTTGGCCTTCAGGGCGTCCATTACCATTTTGGGGATTTTATCCAGCTCGAGGTCGGCCTCGGCCTTCTTTTCGACATCCACCTTTTCCCCTTGCTGCTCACAGCTGAAAACAAGACACAGCAGGAGAATTAACGGAAAAATGGAGAATCGAAAGGATGAGTTTTTCATGTTCTTGCTCCTTTCATCTTATGTGATGATTTTTATAAATGAAATAAAATCCCAACCTCCGGTGCATAATCTGTTGGCTTGGATGTGACAAAAAAAGCATTTTGCTTTTTTTATGCTAATGTTTTCCCCTCTATCATAAGCTTTTCTTAGAGTTAGTGCAGCAGTTAGTAGGTCAGAAGCAACGTGCTCTTAACTTCTCTTAGTGTCAGGTGCGCAGGACACCTGATCTACGAGCTGCAGCGAGTTGTTAATTTCTATTTTTCATTCCGAAATAATGCTTAAACCTTCCAATCCTCTTGTCTCAAATTCAGAGGTATACTTTTCCTCAAATGACCATATTATTTCGGCACGATCTTCAAAAGACAATTTGGAAAGATTTTCAAACCCACCCACTTTTCTGGCTGAATCTCTGTCAGCCAGGCGACTGGTCAGTTCTTCCCAAAAAGTATCATTCTCGAATTCTTCGATAAACTCCCTGGCAGAACCTGTTTCTTCAAGTTCTCTTGTAGGGAAATACTTTTTGTAATCAGATTCATATTCTACAAGATTCTCAAATCCCATATCCTTCGCATAGGAAAAGATCTTTTGCTCAAGTTTTTTATATGCTTCTGTTCTGGGGTCAGCTTCAACCTTATGTGCGTTCATGACCCAGTCCGCTATGTACAGAACATCTAACAGACATTCGTATTCTTTTTTTGTAAATTCTATTTTCATTATACCTCCTTGAAACATAACATTGTTTATATCTATCCCTGTAAACCGCAGGCACGGTACCGATTGCTGGATAACACGCCTGCGGTGTGAACCATACGGTTCACCGCTGCGAAATTCGCACGCGTGAAATCCGAATTCCGCATTCTTCCGCTTCATGATCGTCTCTATTATATGCGCCCAAATGGCTATGTCAAGAGGAAACTTAGTGGAGTTTCCCCATTTTTTCGATCCCCACCTCGTCCATATGGACGGCTACCAACCCCGCTTTTTTACGATGCTGCTTCCCAAGTTCCATTAATCTTATGCACTCCAAAGCCATTTTGAGCCAGTTGGGTCAATTGTCCCTTTTGCCGAAGGTCAGGAGCCCTGTGCTCCTGACTTTTTTTGGAATGTAGCGTCCGACATTCCTGTCAGACGAGAATAAACGCCCGAGACAAAGCTCGGGCGCTACATTAAAGATGAAAATGAGATGCTGTTTTAGAAGTCCCATTTATCTTATGCACCCCAAAGCCGTTTTGAACCATTTGCGCCTCGTTTTGGGAGTGGTGTTAAAGGCCCTTAGCCGCCGGTTTAATCCCCTTATTCCAGGCATATCTGACCATCTCATATCTAAGCCATCTGCGTCTTTACTTTGTCTCATAATTGTGTAATATTTGACCGGACACATATCCCCTTCCTCTGGGGTTTATTCTTTGTTCAGATTGATTAAACCACATAGAGAGGGATGTGTCCATAATTTTTCTAATCCGAAGATGCAAGACCTTCACTCCCTACCACCACTTCCCCTTTCCATCTTTTCCACCACTCCTGAACTTCCTTTTTGCCATTCCTTCCATAAACCAAAAGTGGGATACCATCTCCCTTCCGTTTCCCAAGTAATTTGCTATTTTTAGCTTGACAAACTAGGATTGGGGGTTATATTAAAAGTTTTAGCAAAAGGAGAGAAAATGAAAACTTATATACCCAAAATGTCTGAAGTGAAGAAAAGATGGTTTGTGGTCGATGCTAAAAATAAAATTTTAGGAAGACTGGCCACCGAAGTGGCAACCATTCTAATGGGAAAGAACAAACCACTTTTCACTCCGCATTTAGATGCGGGAGATTATGTCATAGTGATCAATGTGGATAAGGTCATTCTCTCGGGGAAAAAGGAGAAAACCAAGAATTATTACCGATATAGTGGCTATCCTGGGGGACTCAAATCGGTGACATTTTCAAAGTATCTGAAGGAGAAACCTGAGGAGCTTTTCATCCACTCAGTTAAGGGGATGCTCCCCAAAAATCGCCTGGGAAGAAAGATGCTCTCCAAACTTTTTGTGTACAGGGGTGATAAACATCCCCATCAGGCTCAAAAACCGGAGGTTTTAAAGATTTGAGGTATAAGGTGAGATTTTGAAAAAAAATTATCTTAAATTATGGATTCGTTTTCAAATCTGAGGAGGTAGAGTTGGCAACAACCGTTTATCAAGCCACCGGAAGAAGGAAGACTGCGGTGGCAACAGTTCGCCTATTTCTTGGCACAGGAAAGATGAGGGTCAACAAACGTCCCGTGCGCGAATACCTGACCAAAGAAGATCTTGTGGTATTGGTGCAAAAGCCTCTGGAGCTGACCGGGATGCTTGGCAAGTTGGATGTGATCTGCACCGCCAGAGGAGGAGGGCTTTCTGGGCAAGCCGGAGCGATTAGATTAGGCATCGCCAGAGCACTTCTCAAGATGAATGAAGATTTTAAGAAAGCCTTAAAGAAGGAAGAGCTTCTGACCAGGGACCCTCGCATGGTGGAAAGAAAGAAATACGGGCAAATAAAGGCGCGAAAAAGATTCCAATATTCAAAGAGATAAGCCGTTAGTCTTAGATAAAGCTAAAGTACACACACCTGTTGATCTCGCAGAGGGTCCTTCCCCCATTTGGGGATGGTTCTGCAGAGAGTGGATACAGGTGGAGGATCAAACCCAAAATGAGGAAGGAAAGATGACAGTCACCATTAAAGATTTGCTGGAAGCAGGGGTTCATTTTGGTCATCAGACCAAAAGATGGAATCCTAAGATGAAAAAATTCATCTTCACCGCCCGGAGTGGAATATATATAATCGATCTGCAAAAGACCCTCCAATGTATAGAGATTGCCTGCCAGAAGATAAAGGAGGTGGTAGCGGAAAATCAAAGTCTGCTTTTTGTGGGAACCAAAAAACAAGCTCAGGAGGTGGTGCGGGAGGAAGCCGTAAGATGTGGAGCCTTCTACGTTACCGAAAGATGGCTGGGAGGGATGTTAACCAACTTCCAAACCATAAGGCTGAACGTGAAACGGTTGAAGGACTTGGAGAGGATGAGAGAAGACGGGACCTTCGATAAGCTTACAAAGAAAGAGGTATTGAAACTGGAGAAGGAGATGGCAAAATTGGAAAAGATCTTAGGCGGGATAAAGGAGATGAGCCGTCTGCCACGACTTCTGTTCGTGGTGGATACCAAGAAGGAAAGAATTGCGGTGGCTGAGGCTAACAAATTGGAGATCCCCGTCATTGCCGTAATCGACACCAACTCCGATCCGGATCCAATAGACTTTCCCATTGCAGCTAATGACGATGCCATCAAATCCATCAAGGCAATCACCCACGAAATAGCTGAAGCAGCCATAGAGGCACAAAAATCAGGGGAGGAAACAAAACAGGCCCAAGCAAAGGTAGAAGTTTAAGGTAACAATTTCATCTGTCCGAAAGCCAAGCGACATTTTGTTGGGTGATCCATTGAATGGAGAAAACAAATGACATTGATAGAATATCTTAACGCCGTTAATAAGAACCGCTGTCCTCCAGATTGTGAGTTTAAATCCAAAAAAGATATAGAACCTGCCTTGGTTCCACTGCCTCCAGATGAAATTTTGGGAATTATTGTTTCAAGAGACCCAACGGTTGATTGGCTTTATAAATATCTAAAAAGTGAAAATGATGAAAATACTCGTCGCAAAATGCTTTTTGCTAGTGCCATTCCTCTTTCCCTAATGACTAAAGTGGCAATATTTATGAGAGGTGACAAAAATTTTAAAAATAAAGAAACACGTCTATTTGATGCGATATTTCATAAAGTATATTGGACGCACCTACACAAGTGTTTTACGGACACTAGAAATGCACCTTACAAAAAAGAAATGCGTATAAATGCGCAGATACATGGTTAGAAGGGGAGATTGACCTTGTAATAAATAGCAAAACAAAATTCATAATTGCCTTGGGAAACGATGTCCGGGATTGGATCAAAGATTGGAATCGAAGGAAAAGTAAAGGTATAGAGATTATTAATTTCCCTCATCCCTCTGGACAAAATAATCGCGTCTGGTATGATTTCAAAAAAGATAAATATGGTATAAAGAAAGAGACAAGAGATTTGATTAAGTTGTGCGGAGTAGATTAGAAATTAGAGGGGAGCAAAACTGTTGCCCAACACAACAAAGGACATGATGTAGTTATATGAGAACGGTTAGCTATCGAATTCTGCTCAGAAAGGAACCGGAAGGTGGATACACCGTGGTAGTTCCTTCTCTTCCCGGCTGTGTTACATACGGGGATACTATCGAGAAAGCCATAGAAATGGCAAGAGAAGCTATTGAGTTATACATTGAGAGCCTGAAAAAGCATGGTGAAGAGATTCCAACAGAGGAAGGAACTTTAGAGTACACCCTTAGTGTAGAGGCCCGTGCATAAACTCCCTTCTCTTACTCCCCAGAAAATTGTCCAGGTGCTTGAAAAGAGTGGATTCGTTCTGGACAGAACCAAAGGGAGTCACCATATTTACTACCACCCGGAGACAAAGAGAAGGGTCATTGCTCCACTTCATAAAAGAGATTTACCCAAGGGAACATTGCTCGAAATTTTAAAGCAAGCAGGTATAAGGAAGGAAGAGCTAAGAGATTTGTTATGAAGATTTCGTCAAACAGAGTGGGATCTGGCTTCCTGCCTTTGGCATTACGCCCAAACTACTTTTTGGGGACTTTAGATACGCTAAGATGCTTGGCGTTTGACCTACGAACTCAGATAAGAAAATATGAGGCATCAATAAATTTAAGGACCAACAATAGTCTGGAGGTTTAAATGTCAATAAGTGCCGATCTAGTTAAAAAGCTCAGAGAGAAAACAGGGGCAGGAATGATGGATTGCAAGAAGGCACTGGAAAAAGCTGGTGGCGATATGGACGAGGCCATAGATCATTTGAGGGAACAGGGCATGGCGCGAGCCACCAAAAAGGCTTCGAGAACCGCCAAGGAGGGTATAATCTATTCATACATACATCCGGGAGATAAATTGGGAGTGCTGCTGGAGGTTAATTGTGAAACCGATTTTGTGGCGCGAACGGAGGATTTTAAACTACTATCCAAAGATATTGCCATGCAGATTGCTGCGACCAATCCTTTGGTGGTGACCAGATCTGATCTCAAACCCGAAATACTTGAGAAAGAAAAGGAAATATATAGAACCCAGGCCAAAAACGAAGGAAAACCAGAGAGAATTATAGAAAAGATTGTCGAAGGGAAATTAGAGAAATATTTCCAAGAGGTCTGTTTATTGGAACAGCCTTTTGTGAAAGATCAAGACAGATCGGTAAAGGACAGAATAGACGAGACAATTGCAAAATTAGGAGAAAATATCGCAGTGAAAAAATTTGTCAGGTTCAGATTGGGAGAGGAAACCGGTTGATAGTCTTCTCCGGTGAGTGCGTAGTTTTGGATATTAAATTGGGTCAGGATTTCCTGACCTTTATTGTGTTTAAGTCATGCCTAAACCAATTTATCAAAAAATTCTTCTTAAGATATCTGGTGAATCTCTAATTGGGAATAAAGAATTTGGCATGGATCCTCAGGCGAGAGTCTCCATTGCTCAACAGATCAAGGAGGTCAAAGACTTAGGGGCGAGTGTGGCCGTAGTGATGGGAGGGGGAAATATATTCCGAGGACTCTCTGCCAGTGTGGGAGACCCGTCCGGTGAAGGGTGTATGGATAGAGTATCCGCTGATTATATGGGAATGCTGGCCACCTTGATAAACGCTTTAGCCCTGCAGGATAGTTTGGAGAAGTTAGGAGTTTTTACCAGGGTGATGACCTCTGTCCGGACGGAAGCCGTGGCAGAGCCTTATATCAGAAGAAGAGCCATAAGGCATATGGAAAAAGGGAGAGTGATCCTCCTGGCTGGGGGAACTGGGAATCCCTACTTCACCACCGATACCGCCGCCGCCTTAAGGGCTGTTGAGATTGGTGCAGAGGTGGTTATGAAGGGAACCAAGGTGGACGGTGTGTACGATGACGATCCAGTGAAGAATCCATCCGCGAAGAAGTTCGATTCCCTAACCTACATGGAGGTAATAAAGAAAAGATTGAAAGTTATGGATACTACCGCAATCTCTCTCTGTATGGATAATAAACTTCCCATCATAGTTTTTAATTTACAAACCAAAGGAAATTTAAAAAAAATTGTCTTAGGGGAAAAGATAGGAACAGTGGTTAAAGATTAGGTTCAGTTCATTGTATGCTGGACTTAACAGAAAACTTTTGATTTGAGTTTTGCCTCCTGAGGTTCAATCGAAGAAAAGAAATTTCTGCGTATAACAGAAAGGGTAAACATGATAAAAGAACTGTACATTGATACAGAGGAAAGAATGAAAATGGCGCTGGAATCGGTCGGAAGGGAGCTGGCCTCCATCCGGACCGGTAGAGCTACCCCTGCCCTTTTGGAGGGGATCAAGGTGGACTATTACGAGACTATGACCCCCTTGTCCCAAGTAGCTAACATTTCTGTGCCCGATCCCAGGCTCCTGGTGATCCAACCCTGGGAGAAGAGATTAATCCCGGATATAGTCAAGGTCCTTCATAAATCCGATCTGGGACTAAATCCCCAGGCGGATGCCAACGTGGTTAGACTTCCCATCCCCCCCTTGACTGAGGAGAGAAGAAAAGATTTAGTCAAGCTGGTAAAGAAATTAGCAGAAGATGGCAAAATAGCGGTAAGAAATATCAGACGTGACTCCAATGAAACCCTAAAAAAAGCAGAAAAGGATAAAAATATCTCAGAGGATGAATCCAGAAAAGCTCAGGAGCACGTGCAGGAGATAACAGACAAATACATAGAGCTAATAGATGAGATGACGAAAAAAAAGGAAGACGAAGTGATGGAGGTGTAAGTCAGACTCCAGAATCCAGATTTCAGACTTCAGACTCTCGAGGTGTTATTCATCATTCTTTATTAGGGCTCTGAAAAAGTCAAATTGGGCGAGGTTTTGCTGGAGTGTCAAGCTTTAGCTTGACCTGATATTTTCTGAAGGAGAAAAGGTCTTTAAGCGGTTCACCTAAAGATGAACACTCCATACTCTCCTCTCCACACAGTCTTTCAAAGATCTGGTTATTCGTCTTTTAAATGAGGTGAAAGGATTGTCTGAAGGTAGCTTGGAGCTTAAGAAGAAAATCGTGAAGAAGGGAAACCTCCCTGCTCATGTGGCCATCATCATGGATGGGAATGGGAGATGGGCGAAAAGGAGAGGTTTGCCCCGAACGGCAGGACACAAGGCCGGAGTAAAAACGGTCAAAAGAATTGTCAGGGCGGCGGGTGATCTTGGCATCTCTATTCTGACCCTTTTCACCTTCTCCCGGGAGAACTGGAAAAGGCCCAGGTATGAAGTCTCAGCTATAATGAAGCTTCTATATGAGACCACTAAAAGGGAGATTAATGAGCTGGATGAGAACAATGTGAGGCTGATCACCACGGGAAGAATCGAGGAACTGCCGGCGGAAGAAAAAGAGATTTTGGAAAACGCCAAAAACAGGACTAAGGATAACACTGGCCTGATTCTGAATTTGGCTTTGAACTATGGAGGAAGAACCGAAATCTTAGATGCGGTGAAAGAATTCGCCCTGGACGTGAAAGAAAGAAAACTCGAGCCAAACGATTTGGATGAGAAAACCTTTTCCGAGTATCTTTATACAAAAGATCTCCCCGATCCGGATCTTCTGATTCGGACCTCAGGAGAGATGCGCATCTCCAACTTCCTTTTGTGGCAGACCTCCTATACTGAACTATATGTGACCAATGTCCTCTGGCCCAATTTCGCGGTCAAAGACTTTTACCAAGCCATCTGGGATTATCAGAATCGAGAGAGAAGATTTGGGAAAATATAAAAGTTGAAAGGTTAGAAAGTTGGAAGGTTAAATGGTTAGAAAATTGGAAAGTTAGGCTCTTCTTCAATTCAGCTGCTGGAGTTTTTCATAAGGACAAAAATTTCAAGGAGTTTTTGAAATTGCAATTTTGCAAGACCTTCCCCGTCGCCCTTTCCGTATAGGGCAGGGGGAAATAGGCGAAGGCAGAAAACCAGCACCTAACTTAAGTTAGGTGGTGGTTTTAAGACAAACTGGTTAATCTTCAACCCTTTTAACCTGCAAACTTTCAAGCCCAACTTCATGAAGAGTAATCTTTTGACCAGAGTGGTGGTGGCTTTTGTTTTTGCCCCCCTCATAATCTATGTAACCCTTCTGGGCAAACTCCCATTCTTAATCTTCATAGAAATTCTGATCGTCTTGGGTCTGTGGGAGTTTTTCCATCTATCTAAAGCCAAAGGTTCCGAAATCCCCAAAATCCCTTTAATTGTATTGGGTCTCTTTTTGGGTCTCTCCGCCTACCTTTGGGGAGAAAAGATATTTCTCTTTTTTCTTTTAGGCATATTATATGTATCTGCCCTATTTTTGATAATTAAGGGTAAAACTCAGGGCGCCACGTTCAATCTGTCTATATCGTTTTTGGGATTTTTCTATGTAGCCGTATTCTTCAGTTACTTAATACTTTTAAGGGAGATGTCCCCCGAATTTTTTCCCGATAGATTCGCTTCGCTCACTACAAGTTACAAGATTGGAGGGTTATGGATTATCTATCTTTTAGTCTGCATCTGGTCTTGCGATACCTTTGCTTATTTTATCGGGGCACCTCTGGGAAAACATCCGCTTTCTCCCAGGGTAAGTCCTAAAAAGACGATAGAGGGATTTGGAGGTGGGATCCTAGGGGCGATCGCAGCCGCTTTCTTCTCATATTTTGTCTTTTTTTCCTCAGCTCAGTTAAAAGACCTTTTGATTGTTGCTGCAATAGTGGCCTTGGTCGGACAGGTGGGTGATTTGACGGAGTCTCTTTTCAAAAGAGATGCTCAATTAAAGGACACCTCACATATTATTCCGGGTCATGGTGGAATACTGGATCGTTTCGATAGTTTGCTTTTTGTTTCACCCATAGTTTATTATTATTTGAAATTTGTGGTGTATAGATGAATTTCCCAACAGATTAAACAAATTGAATGATGATCTGATGCAGACGCATTAATTTCTGCCGTAGGCAGATCCCGCCAAAGGCGGGACAAGTTCAATCCTTTCGACAGTGAGCTCAGGACCAACTGTAAAATGCGTATGCATTCATACGAATCTCCCCTGACCCCTCTTTTCCAAAGGTGTGAAACGTATGGTTCATACCAAAGAGGGGAAAAGGGGGATTAAGGGGGATTCGAAAATTAATTGCTCATTGCTCTAATCTATAGTAATAATTAATACGTTTGCTATAGTTAAAGTTTTTCTTCATTCATCATTAATCATTCGTCATTATGTATGCTTAGATGGTTAGATTATCTGTTCGTGATCAGACCGGTTCTGATGCCCCCGGTATGGACCATCCTTCTTTTGGGACATCATCGTAGTGCAGCTTTCTCTGGGGAAAGCAATTTGCCCGGCTTGATCCTTCTTCTGGTTACTTTTCTGGCGGGGGGAGTATATCTTCTAAATCAAATATATGATGTCGAATCTGATAGAATAAACAAAAAATTGTTTTTCTTGGCGGAAGGACACATTTCAAAAAGGAATGCCATATTCCAGACAATTCTTCTTAATCTCTTCAGCATAATTCCGGCGTATTTCATTTCACTTAGCTTAGGACTGCTTTTTACCCTGGGATTCTTATTAGGGTTCTTCTACTCAGTTCCACCCTTTTCTTTAAAAGGAAGACCATGGGGCGGATTTTTGTTCAATATTCTGGCACATGGAAATTTAGCTTTTTTAGGAGGCTGGAGTATGAATCACAAGCTTTCTGGAGAATCTATTCTTTTTTCTTTGCCTTATATGTTTGCAGTAGGAGCTGTGTATTTGAACACCACCATTCCGGATATAGAGGGAGACAAAAGATCAGGAAAGATCACTCTGGCGGTAAAATGGGGGAAAGAAAAAGTTGTGACTCTTTCCTTTAGTTTAGTTTTAGTCGCAACATCTTTATCGTTTTTAATAAAAGACATCCCTTTCTTTATCGCATCAGCTTTGGTCCTTCCCTTTTTTCTCTTAGGTGCTTTGGCAAAAAAAAATGGCAACATAGTTTTGTCTACCAAATTATCCATCCTATTCTTGTCCATCGCCGCGGGACTTTTCTATCCCTGGTATTTTGTCATCTTAATCCTGGGATTTGCTCTCACTCGCTTCTACTATAAAGCACGTTTTGGTCTTGACTATCCCACAGTTTTTTAGTATATTTTAAAAGCAATTAGACAGATTTTTGATTTGTGCCAGTTTATTGTTTCAAGCTGGGGGATAATCTGCAACAATGAAGGCATCAATAGGAATTGCTCTGATAATAGCTTTGATCTTTACGTTTCCTGCATCCACCTTCGCCCAGGATAGTTTGTGGAATGATCTCAATGATCAAATTGTTGGGCTTTATGAACAAGGGGAGTATTCGGAAGCGGCAAAGCTAGCCAAACAAGCATTGGAAGTCACAGAAAAAACATTTGGCCGTGAGCATCCACAGGTGGCAGTATCCTTGAACAAGCTGGCACATATCTTAAGAGTTCAAGGCATATACGCTGAAGCGGAACCTCTTTACAAACGGGCACTGGATATCGATAAGAAGTCACTTGGCAAAGATCATCCTGACGTCGCAGAAGACTTAAGCAATCTTGGGTTACTTTATCATTATCAAGGCAGATTCGACGAGGCTGAGCCTCTTTACAGGAGGGCACTGATAATAAGAGAAAGAGCCTTTGGGCCAAACCATCCAGATGTGGCAACGTTAGTGAACAACCAAGCCGAACTCTATCGTCACCAGGGCAAATATGCTGAAGCCGAGCCTCTTTGCAAGCGGGCACTATCAATCTGGGAAAAAACTCTGGGCAAAGATCACCCCATTGTTGCAACATCTATGAATAACCTGGCGAAGCTTTTTACGGCCCAGGGCAAGTATGCTGAAGCCGAGCCTCTTTATAAACGAGCACTGAGAATAAGGAAAAAAGTGCTGGAGCCGGACCATCCAGATGTGGCCACATCTCTCAACGATCTGGCGTTGTTATACTATTCCCAAGGCAGATATAGCGAAGCCGAGCCTTTGTACAAGCAATCTTTGGCAAAAAGGGAAAACGTGCTCGGATCGGATCATCCATATGTAGCGCAAACCCTGAACAATCTGGCAACCCTTTATTATTCACAGGGCAAGTATGCCAAAGCTGAGTCTCTTTACAATAAGGCACTGGCAATAAAAGAAAGAGCCTTGGGACCTAACCATCGCGATATAGCTGCCTCCCTGGACAATCTGGCGTCGCTTTATTATTCTCAGAGCAAATATACCCAAGCCGAGCCCATCTATAAAAGAGCACTGGCGATAAGAGAAGAAACTCTGGGACCGGATCATCCCCATGTGGCTCGAACCTTGAATAATCTAGCGGCACTTTACTATTCTCAAAGTGAATATAAGCAAGCCGAACCTCTATACGAGCGGACACTGTCAATTTGGGAAAAAACCCTGGGAAGAGACCATCCCCATGTGGCGCAAACCCTTAGCAATTTGGCCACACTCCATAACTGTCGGGGCAAGCATGCCGAAGCGGAGTCGGTTTTCAAGGAGGCTCTCAAAATAATGAAAAAAACTCTCGGAGAAGGCCATGCAGAGGTGGCGCAATGCCAGAACAATCTGGCTCGACTCTATTCATCCCAGGGCAGATACGTCGAAGCCGAACCGCTTTTAAAGCAGGCACTGGCAATAAGGGAAAAAGCTTTAGGTAAAGACCATCCGGAGGTTGCCACCTCTTTGAACAATCTCGCCGCACTTTATGAATCCCAGGGTAAATATGCTGAAGCCGAACCTCTTTTAAAGCGGGCATTAGCAATACGAGAGAAAACCCTGGGCAAAGATCATCCCGACCTGGCATCATCCCTGAACAATCTGGCAGGCCTCTATTCTTTCCAGGGCAAATACGTCGAAGCTGAACCACTTTACAAGCGAGCTCTGGACATAAGGGAGAAAGCTCTGTCACCAGATCATCCCAATGTGGCCATTGTGTTGGAGAATATGGCGGAGCTTTACAAGAGCATGGGAAAGAAAGATGAGGCGAAAGAGGTAGAAGAACGAGTACAAAAAATTCGTTCGAAAATTGAGTAATATCAATTTATCAAAAGAGCAGGTAATAATGTAGCGGAAGGTCAGTTGACTCAAATGAGCTTCAGCCTTCCACTTATATTGGAAACCTCCCTTCGACAGGCTCAGGGCAAGAAAGGTTTCCGCTACATTTTGCTCACATTAAGTTCTTTTCTCTTATCCGTTTTATGGAAAAGTTCCTCACCATTTTTTTGAATCATCTTTCGCTCGAACGAAGTTTATCAACCAATACCGTCGAATCATACAAAATAGACCTTAAAAAATATATCAAATTCCTGAAAGAGGAAAAAATCTCCTCTCTTGAGGAAATAAAAGAGGATCACATCACCAAGTTAATTGTTGCGCTCTCCCGATTGGGATTAAAGGCGACCAGCATTGCCCGAAATCTGACCGCCATCAAAAGTTTTCATAAATTCTTGGCAAGGGAAGGTTACACCCAATCTGATCCAGCCAGTGCCATAGAATCTCCTAAATTGTGGAGGAAACTTCCTGCGGTCTTAGATCAGCATGAAATGGAGAAGCTGCTGGATCAACCCACAGAAGAACCCAACATGTACAGGGGGGTAAACATCCGCTTGGTATTGCGAGATAAGGCTATCTTGGAGTTTTTGTATGCCACCGGGGTTAGAATCTCTGAGCTTATAAAGACGAAAAGGAAAGACATTTTGCCAGAAGTGGAATTGGTTAGGGTGATCGGAAAGGGCCAAAAAGAAAGGATCGTCCCTATTGGTAGGTTAGCTCTCAAAGCAACAGAAAAGTATCTTCGGGAGGTTCGTCCACAATTAGCCAACCAAACTTCTGAAGATTTTCTCTTTCTGAACAGAAGAGGAAGACCTTTTTCCCGAATGGGTCTGTGGAAGATTCTGAGAAAATATGTGAACCGAGCGGGAATAAAAAAGAAGGTGAGCCCTCACACCATAAGGCACTCCTTTGCCACTCATCTATTGGAGGGAGGGGCAGACTTGCGTGCAGTTCAGGAGATGCTCGGACATGCCGATATATCTACTACACAGATATATACTCACTTAGACCGAGAATATCTGAAGGAAGTTCACAGAACCTTTCATCCTCGGGAAAAGATGAAAATCTGATCTACTAAAGATAAAAACGGAGTGTCCACCTTTAGGTTGACCAAAGAATTTATTTGTTTTTAGAGGCTTGAATAGTCAAGCTAAAGCTTGACACTCAAGGTTTTCTGGCGCAAGACGAATTTTTTTAAAGCGTTCTTTTGACACAAAAAAGAGAGGCCGAAAGTTTTTCTTTTCGGCTTTGCTTTTCTAAAGCTCGGATATGGTCATGTTCCACTGTGCCCTTCATCAGCATGGTGTCGAAATCGAGGATAAGCTAAAGAAGATCCTGAAAGCTGAGAGGGCAAAGTTTCACTCCTTTTCCAAGTTTTCCCATTTAGACCAGCTAATCCAAAAATTCATTTTGGATCTGATCGTAATAGCTGGAAAAGGCTCTTTTCGAGCTGAATTGGATTTAACCAAGTCTGTAAAGAAACACCCAATTCTCTCACTGGCTCCCGTGATCTTATATCATCCTCGTCCGACCACTAAAACCATTTTAGCCGGGTTGGATTTTGGTGCAGATGATTTCTTTTATTCCAAATGGGATACCAAGCTTTTTGCGGCTAAACTCAATATGATCATAAAGAGAAGCTGTCGTGATTTAGGGGTCAATCCTACCACTAAGCTTCCAGGCACCAGCATAATTGAAAGGGAAATGGCCAGAAGGATAAAGAGAGGAGAAAAATTTGCCGCCTGCTATGCGGATTTGGATGATTTCAAAGCTTATAACGATTATTATGGCTATCATTACGGAGACAGGCTTATAAAGATGACCTCGGAGATAATCAGGGATGTGGTTTACAGCTACTCTCCAAATAGTTTCGTGGGGCATATCGGCGGAGACGATTTCGTCTTCATCATTCCATCTGAGAAGATAGACCAGGTGTGTGGCGAGATCATCGAAATCTTCGATCGAATGATCGTTCGCCGGTATAAGAAGGAGGATTTGACCAGAGGCTACATTGTCACCGAAAACAGAAGAGGAAAGAAGGAGACTTTTCCCATTATGACTCTATCCGTGGCAGTCTTAGTAAATCAGGGGAGAATGTTTAAGCACCTGGGCGAAATATCTCGCATGATTGCTGATTTAAAAAAATATACCAAGAGCCTTCCCGGCTCGAACTATTTTGTGGAACGCAGGAAGAAATATTGACTTACCAAAAAATCCATTGGCCAAAGCCTGCCCATAATCGCAAAGGATCAATTATTAAGCTCGTCCCAATGTAGAATCTCTCAAGAGGCGTGTTGAAAAACTAAAGGGGATGTCATTCCGATCCCCCGCCTGTGGCGGGGGAGAAGCAATCTCACTTCCATATGAATCAATGAGTTACAGATTGCTTCGTCGCCCCCCAATTGGGGGAACTCCTCGCAATGACGTTAGAGGAGTTCTTCAATAGTTCCAAAAGGCTTACCCCTTGATGGCCTAAGAAAAGAGATGAATACGGTTCGATAGTCGACAAAGTGAAGCGAAAAATGACCTTTTAAGTTCAATGAATAGTGAAATCCACTAATTCCATGCCCGCCTTATAATGGCCGGAGATATATTCCTCCACATTGACTTTTCCCACACCTCTTGCCCACCACTCGAATGTCTCATCTCCAGGAAAATGTCGGTCGGTCCTCCTTATTTTGAGGCAATTTTCATATTTGGTACCTTCATTAATTAAGGTAGTCGCTCCGAAGCCAATTAACTGATAATCATAGGGCTCGGCAGTCCATGATTGTC
>Ga0209427_10004840_pt1 | contig 15492 bp, 12 predicted proteins | sample DeeMarSWOR136_30_FD_187465 | JGI IMG/M metagenome (GOLD analysis project Ga0209427, IMG submission 187465) | Marine sediment microbial communities from White Oak River estuary, North Carolina - WOR-1-36_30 (SPAdes) (version 2) | ecosystem: Environmental > Aquatic > Marine > Intertidal zone >...
TATCCTTATACGCGTGGGGTTCAACCCTCCATGTACCGGGGAAGGTTCTGGACCATGCGAATGTTCTCTGGTTTAGGAGGTCCAGAGGAAACGAACAAACGGTTCCATTACCTCTTGGATCATGGCGAAACCGGTCTCTCCATTGCTTTTCACTACCCTACGCTCATGGGTTTTGACAGCGATTCACCCATGGCTAAAGGTGAGATCGGAAAATGTGGCGTGGCCATCGATACCTTGAAGGATATGGAGATTCTGTTTGAGGGGATACCTTTGGATAAGGTGACTACCTCCATGACCATCAATCCCCCTGCTTCCATCCTGCTGGCGATGTACATTGTGGTCGGGGAGAAACAGGGAGTCAGCAAGAGGGAGATCGGAGGAACAATTCAAAACGACATGTTGAAGGAATTCATTGCCCAGAAGACGTTCATGCTTCCGCCAAAGCCATCCCTCCGGATCATTGTGGATACGATTGAATATTGCACGAAGGAAGTTCCTCGCTGGAACACGATCAGCATCAGTGGATATCACATCCGTGAGGCCGGTGCAACGGCGGTTCAGGAACTCGCCTTCACGTTGGCTGACGGCATTGCCTATGTCGAGGCGGCCATGGAGAGGGGTCTCAACGTCGATGACTTTGCTCCGCGGCTCTCCTTCTTTTTCGACTCCCATATCGACTTCTTCGAGGAGATTGCTAAATTCAGGGCGGCCCGCAGAATCTGGGCCAAGATCATGCGGGAGCGTTTCATGGCAAAACATCCACGTTCTTGGATGCTCCGATTTCATACCCAGACGGCAGGCTGTTCCTTAACAGCCCAGCAACCTTATAACAATGTCATCCGAACCGCTTACGAAGCATTGGCTGCTGTCTTGGGTGGAACCCAATCTCTTCACACTAACTCCCTCGATGAGACCTACGCGATCCCCACTGAGGAAGCCGCCACAATCGCCTTGCGAACACAGCAAATCCTGGCAGAGGAAACGGGTGTGGCCAATACGATCGATCCACTGGCAGGCTCCTATTTTATAGAAGCCCTCACTCATCAAATGGAAGAACAAGCCTGGGAATATATCCGAAAGATCGACGAGATCGGAGGCATGGTCGCCGCGATTGAGCGCGGTTATCCCCAGGCAGAGGTCGCTGATTCTGCTTACAAGTATCAGAGACAGATCGACTCGGGGGAAAAGGTGATCGTGGGAGTCAACAAGTATGCGACAGAGCATCCCCCCATTACGATCTGGAGAATGAAACCTGAAATTGAACAAAGACAACTGAAGAGGCTCCGAGAGGTAAAGGAGACGCGAAACAAGGCTAAAGTGAAGGAATGTCTTAAACAGATCCGGAAGGCCTCGCAAGACGAAGAGAACCTCATGCCTCACCTCATCAATGCCGTCAGGGAATACGCGACGATTCAGGAAATCTGTGACGTCTGGAGAGACGTGTTTGGCCGATACGCAGATCCAGGGTACTTCTAACCTCCTCCCCTACCCTCCCCCGGTGGGCGAGGGAGAGGGTGGGGGCTGAAGTGAAGAGTAAGGATGAGCACGGCGCGGAAGATTCGAGTTCTCATTGCAAAACCAGGGTTGGATGGACATGACCGCGGCGCAAAGGTAATTGCCAGGGGATTCCGGGATGCAGGTTTTGAAGTGATCTATACGGGACTACATCAGACACCCGAGCAGATTGTTGCGGCGGCCATTCAAGAAGATGTGGATGGGATCGGATTGTCAATCCTCTCAGGAGCCCATGACTATATCTTCCCGGAGGTGATTCAACTTCTTAAAGAGAAGGGGGCGGAAGATATTGTCGTTTTTGGAGGAGGGATTATTCCCGAGGAGGACATTCCTGCGCTTGCTCAATGTGGAGTAAAAGCCATCTTCGCCCCAGGCACTCCCATTGAGGACGCTGTGAAGTGGGTACGGGAGAACATCAAACCACGCAAATAGGAGTGATGACGTATGAGTTCTGAGTATTCATTCTTTTACTCAGCACTTGAACCCCAGAACCTTCAGTTTAAAAAAGAGGGTGTAAAGGTTCTTAGAATTATCAGTTAGCAGTTAGCAATCGCCAATCTTCAATTCAATTAAACCAATCACGAATAACCGAGGAGGGAGGAGGGAAACGGATGATCACGAAACGAGTTGCAATTGTTGGGATAGGGACAACAGGATTTCGTGCCACCACGCCTGATGTCTCCTATAGGGAATTGACGTATGAGGCCGCGATGAAGGCCTACCTCGATGCGGGCATCGAACCAAAGGATGTCGGTTCCTTCGTCAGTACAGCCGAAGACTTTTTTGAAGGGTATAGCATTGCTGATGAATATTCACCAGACCAATTGGGTGCGGTCCTCAGACCCATCTACACTGTTCCTGGTGATTTCATCCAATCTTTAGCGTCAGCTTACATGATGATTCTTTCTGGCATCGGCCCAATTTCCGTTGCCCAGGGATTAAGCAAAGCCTCTAATATGTTGACGCTATCAGAGATGGTCACATTTGCTATGGACCCCATCTACAATCGGCCCCTGAAGGAAAGTCCCCATGCTGTGGCAGCTATGGAAATGGCGAGGTTTATGTATGAAACTGGGTCAACTCGAGAGCAATGTGCTAAGGTTGTGGTGAAGAACAAAAAGAACGCCTTAAACAATCCTTATGCTGGGCACGGTGTTCTCATAGATTCGGACTACGTTCTCAATTCCGAAGTCATCTCTTATCCATTGACCCAAATGGACATCAGCCCCCATTCCGATGGGGCAGTGGTAGTTGTCCTTGCTGAGGAAGAGACGGCAAAAGCTCTCTCTGATAAACCCATCTGGATCAGGGGGATTGGATGGTGCTCGGATACACCAGGTCTTGAAACCCGAAATTGGGGAGAAGCGATCTACGCTCAGATGGCTGCTGAGATGGCTTACAAGATGGCTGGGATTCGTTATCCGAGAAAGGAAATCGATTTTGCAGAGATCAACGATGAATTCTCTTATAAAGAACTCCAACATCTTGAGGCGATGAGGATCTGCAAAAAGGGAGAGGCCGGTCCTCTGACAGAAATTGGAGGGACGGATATCACAGGAGAATTTCCTGTCAATGCCTCTGGAGGTTGCCTTGGCGTAGGGAACCTCTATGAGCTCAATGGCGGACACAAGGTCCTTGAGGTAGTTCGTCAATTAAGAGGTGAAGTAGGTAAAAATCAACTCAAAAATGTGACCACAGGGCTGGCTCAGAGTTGGAGGGGTGTCCCAACCACTACTGGAACAGTTTTGATCCTGAGCAATTGAAGAGGAGGTGATGAGGATGAGAAGAGTTGCCATTGTTGGAGCAGGTCTAACGAAATTTTATCGTAATGTTCAGGAAACACCCAAGGAACTAGCCTATGAAGCTACGAAAATGGCATTGGATTCCTGCGAGATGAAGCTTTCGGATATTGATTGCGTTGTGCACGGCACAGCACCGGATGCCTTCGATGGTATTCATATGAAAGGAGAATACCTTTCGGATGGTTCTGGGGCTTACCGGAAGCCTTACATGAGACACTATGTCGGCGGTGGAACAGGAGTGCTGTCACCCATCCATGGATGGTTCCATGTCGCATCGGGAATGTTTGATACCTGTTTGGTCGTTGCAGAGGAAAAGATGTCCTCTGCCTATCCTCATCCCGCAGGTGCATTTCTAACCATCTTCGACCACACAACAGAACAACCCCTCTACCCAACTCTCATCTGGATCTTTGCCATCGAGATGAACCGATTCATGACTACCTGGGGATATAAGAAAGAAGATATTGCCTTAGTGGCTGTGAAAAATAAAAAGAATGCAATGGACCATCCTTCTGCCCAATTGGGCGCTGAAATCACAGTCAAGGATGTCGTCGATTCCGAAATTATGGCCTGGCCAGTGAATCGGCTCGACATCAGCCCGACGAGCGACGGCGCAGCTTGTATTGTATTGGCCGCTGAACATGTGGCTCGCCGTGTGACCGAGAAGCCCATCTGGATTGATGGAGTGGGTTGGGCATTGGATACGGCTTATTGGTGCACCCGTGATCTGTACTATCCTGACTACGTGGAGGTCGCTTCCCGACAGGCGTACAGAATGGCTGGAATTAAGGAACCTTCAAAAGAAATTCATATTGCGGAACCTTATGATCCCTTCACCTATAAGGAACTCCATCACATCGAAGGTTTGCAACTCTGCAAGAGAGGCGGATCGGTTCAAATGCTCTTAGACGGAGTCACACAAAGGACAGGTAACCTTCCATGCTGCCCATCAGGAGGAGCATTAGGTGTTGGGAATCCCATCGCCGCAACAGGCGTGATGAAGATCATTGAAATCTTCTTACAACTCAGAGGCGAAGCAGGAAAGAGACAGGTCCCTGGTAGACCGACCTGTGGGCTGGCTCAGGCGTGGGGCGATTTGATGCAAGTGGGAACCGTCGTCGTGATGAGAAGTTAGGAAAAGGGGGTGAAATCATGGAAATTTCGGATAAGATGGTAGCTAAAACGGCAACCAAATTGAGTGCCGATGAAATAGCAAAGGGAAAGGTCCTCTCTGTAAAATGGACGCCTAATTTAAAATATGCGTGGGACAATGGTCCGGCAATCGGCAGATATTTGGCAGAACTGAAAAATGGAAGGATCGTTGCCAAGAAGTGTGATAAATGCCATCGGATCATGATCCCGCCCAGAATGTTTTGTGAACTCTGCTGGGTGCCCACCGGAGAATGGCTTTATGTCAAGGACACCGGCATCGTCAATACCTGGGTAGTCAGTTATGTGGATTGGAAAGCGGGCCGTCTCGATATCAAAGGCGGAGTCCGACCTTTCACACCCGCTGTGATTGAAATCGATGGCGCCTCCCAAGGGATGGGGATTCTTCATCACTTAAACGAGGTAGATCCCTGGAAAATCACCCGAGGGATGAAGGTGAAGGCCGTGTGGAAACCGCCGGAAGAGAGGACTGGAGCGATTACGGATATCAAGTATTTTAAGCCAATCTAGTAGAGGTTAGAGGTCAGAGGTTTGAGGATTGAGGCGAAAAAATTGTTGCCTTCAACCTCTAATCTCAATCCTGTAACTTTTCATTTATGGAGGTGAGCTTATGGCATTGATCGAACGATTTCAGAAGACAACAGATATCACTTATTGGGAAGGTCAAATACCCATGAGTTATATCTATACCGTCGGAAGGGCGGGCGAGAAATTCTTCCGGGAGCTCATAAACGGGAAAATTTTGGGTGCCAAATGTGATGCCTGCAATATCATCTATGTCCCTGCCAAAATATTTTGCGAAAAGTGCTTTGCCAGGTTGGAGGATAATTATCTGGATGTTGGAACAAAAGGGAAGGTCTATACTTTCACGGAATGCTATGAAACCTATGAAGGAACTAAGAAAGAAAAACCCTCGATTGTTGCCGTGATTCAGGTTGACGGGACTCAGGGTTACCTTGTCCATTGGCTAGGAGAGATCGAATTCAAAGAGGTTTGTATCGGAATGCCAGTGGAAGCGGTCTTTAAACCGAAAAAAGACCGAGAAGGAAGTGTTCTGGATATCAAGTATTTTAAGCCAATTAAATGAGCATAGTGCATGGGGCATAGGGCATAGCGTGTAACTCAGCCCTTTAGGGCTGATACTCAGGGCTAAAGTCTTGAATTACTCTATGCGCTATGCGCTCTGCCCTTTGCGAAGTTATTGGAGGTTTCTATGCCACTCGATTTCGATTTAACCGATGAACAAGAGATGTTAAGAAAAATGGTCCGAAACTTTGCTGAAAAAGAGATCGCTCCCATTGCTCAGGAACTTGATGACAAAGAAGAATTCTCTTATACCTTGACCAAGCGGATGGGCAACCTTGGTCTTTTTGGTCCCTTCGTTCCTGAGGAATACGGTGGAAGCAACGTTGGTTATGTCTCATACATTATTGCTGTGGAAGAAATTGCGCGAATCGACGGTTCCCAAGCTGCCACCCTTGCTGCTGGCAACTCGTTGGGAATTTCACCCATTTACTATTATGGCAATGAGGAACAAAAACAAAAGTGGCTTCCTGACCTCTGCTCAGGAAAAGCCCTTTCCTCCTTCGGCTTGACCGAACCGAATGCGGGTTCCGATGCAGGAGCCTCTAAGACGAACGCAGTTTTGTTAGGAGACCATTGGGTGATCAATGGCTCAAAAATTTTTATTACGAATTCCACCACCGACATCAGCAAAGTCTGCGTGGTTCAGGCAGTGACCGGGAAACGAGAAGATGGAAGGACCGAACTCTCTTGCATTCTCGTTCCAAACGGAACACCTGGTTTCACGACCAAGACCATGCATGGGAAGATGGTTTGGAGATCTTCCAATACAGGGGAGCTCTATTTTACGGACTGTAAGGTTCCCAAGGAGAACCTGCTCGGCCGGCGGGGAGATGGATTCCATCAAATGCTGGCTACCCTGGATGGGGGAAGGCTGAGCATAGCCGCCATGGGCCTAGGGGGTGCGCAAGGTGCTTTTGAATTGGCTCTAAAATACTCCAATGAGCGAGAGCAATTCGGAAGACCAATTGGTTCATTCCAAGTAAACGCCTTTAAATTGGCAGACATGGCCACAGAGATTGAGCTAGCAAGGCTATTGCTCTACAAGGCCTGCTGGTTATGTGAGCAACACCGTTCTTTCTCTATGGAATCAGCGATGGCAAAGCTGTTCTGTTCTGAGATGTATCACCGCGTCGCCAATCAGGCGGTTCAGCTCCATGGTGGATATGGTTTAATGAAGGAATATGCCGTGGAGCGTCATTACCGGAATCAGAAACTCCTCGACATTGGCGAGGGGACTTCCGAAGTTCAGCGGATCGTCATTGCCAGGCATATCGGTGTCCCCGGAAGAGCCTTATAATTAAGAGTTATGAGTTATGAACTGCAGATTTTATTTTTTGGGTTTCGACTCTCAATTCCAAACTCTTAATTCCTCATTCTCAACTCTAAATTCTTAATTATGGGTTCCCATTTATTCATTGCCTCTTTTATCCAATTTTGATATTTTAGTCCGATAATGAGTTTGGCTAAGAAAATCTTAGAGGGGGATATTAGGGCTGCTTCGAGATTGATGAGGGACATCGATGATCGGATCCCCTCCGCCCTTGAAGCACTCAAGGAACTCTATCCCAAGACAGGAAAGGCCTACATCATCGGAATAACCGGCCCTCCGGGTTCTGGTAAATCTACCATCGTGGATAAGATGGTCGACATCTTCCGCAAGGAAGGGAAGAGCGTTGGGATTGTGGCGGTCGATCCGACCAGCCCTTTCACGGGAGGGGCAATCCTGGGGGATCGGATTCGGATGCAGCGCCATGCGACGGATGAAGGTGTTTTTATACGTTCCCTGGCGACTCGCGGATGTTTGGGAGGACTTTCTCGCTCCACTCAAGATATTGTCAACGTGCTGGATGCTATGGGCAAGGATATCATCTTGGTTGAGACAGTGGGCGTTGGGCAGGATGAGGTCGAGATCGTCAATACGGCACATACCTCCATTGTTATTCTCGTTCCCGGTTTAGGAGACGATATTCAAGCCATCAAAGCTGGGATCATTGAGATCGGGGACATATTCGTCATCAATAAGTGTGAACGGGAAGGCACGGATAAGACGGAACGGGACCTTAGGCTCGTTCTCGAAATGGGAAGAAAGAGAGAGGACGGCTGGGACCCTACGATCTTTAAGACAGAGGCGATTTTAGGAAAAGGAATTTTTGAACTGGTCTATGGGATTTACTGCCACAGGCAGATGCTGGAACAAAGTCAGGCTTTAGAAAAGAAGCTGAGAGAAAGGACAAGGGCAACCTTCTTAGAGATTCTTCAGAGCGAGGTCATGGGCCATCTCATCGAAAAAATGGAGAAAGAAGAAAGATGGGAGCCCCTCATTGATGACCTGATGAAACGCAGGAAAGACCCTTACTCCGTGGTAGAAAAGATGATGGCTGAAGAACTCAAAAAGCACTAAACTCGAAATTCGAATGACCAAATTTTTGAACACATTTCGTGAGTCTTCCGTCTTAAATTCCCCATTTCGGTCATTTAAAATTGTTTCGAATTTCGACATTCGTGCTTCGTATTTGAATTATGGGGAGGGAGGAATGGTTCATGGGGTCGATTGAAGGCATTCGAAAGGAGTTGGAGAAGAGAAGGCAAGAGGCCTTATTAGGCGGCGGCGAGGAAAGAATTCGCAAGCAGCACAAAGATGGAAAGCTGACTGCCCGTGAAAGAATTAATCTTCTCTTCGATCCTGGGACATTTGTTGAGCTGGACCGCTTTGTCACTCATCGCTGTACTGATTTTGGAATGGAAAATAAAAAGTTTTGGGGAGACGGAGTTGTCTCGGGTTACGGGAAAATTGATGGTCGTTTGGTCTATGTCTTCTCCCAGGATTTCACCGTATTTGGTGGAGCCTTGGGAATGGCCTTTGCAGAAAAAATCTGTAAGGTGATGGACCTTGCGATGAAGACAGGGGCTCCGCTCATCGGCCTCAACGATTCCGGAGGGGCCAGAATCCAGGAGGGCGTTGAGAGCTTAGCTGGCTATGCTTACATCTTTTTGCGAAATGTCCTTGCCTCAGGGGTTATCCCTCAGATCTCTGCTATCATGGGACCCTGTGCAGGGGGAGCTGTCTATTCCCCTGCCATGACCGACTTTATCATCATGACAAAGAAGACGAGCTATATGCACATCACCGGTCCCGATGTGATCAGGGCTGCCCTCGGTAAGACAGAGACTCCAGACGGAAGGCCTATTACCTCTGAAGTGTTAGGTGGGGCAAAGGTCCATATGGAAAAGAGTGGCGTGGCTCATTTTGCAGGAGAGAGCGACGAGGATACTCTTTGCCTCATCAAAGAACTACTTCGATTTTTCCCACAGAATAATCGGGAGAAACCCCCCGTGATCGATTGCACCGACGATCCAAATCGAATGGACGAATCATTGAAGACGGCTGTGCCAGAGGATTCCAAAAAAGCCTATGACATGAAAAAGATCATCCTTGCCGTCGTAGACCATGGCTATTTTCTTGAAGTGCAGAAGGATTATGCAAAGAATATCGTCGTCGGCTTTGCCCGTTTTAATGGGATGCCTGTAGGAATTATTGCCAATCAACCCAATTGGTTAGCGGGGTCTCTTGATCCTGATTCCTCCGTCAAGGCAGGCCGGTTTGTCCGCTTCTGTGATTGTTTCAATATCCCTCTCATTACCTTTGTTGACGTCCCAGGTTTTCTCCCGGGGATGGATATGGAAGAAAGAGGAATTATTCGACATGGATCTAAACTCCTGTACGCCTTCTGTGAAGCCACGGTGCCAAAGATCACGATCATCACTCGTAAAGGTTACGGAGGAGCTTACGACGTCATGTCCAGCAAACATATTCGCGGCGACATCAATTACTGTTATCCTACAGCCGAAATTGCTGTCATGGGCGCAGAAGGTGCGGTCAATATTATCTTCCGAAACGAAATTAAAGAAGCGCAAGATCCCAAGGAGACACGCCAAAAGCTGGTCACTAATTATCAAGAGAAATTTGCTAGCCCTTATAAAGCTGCTGAATTAGGCTATGTCGATGAGATCATTGAGCCTGAAGAAACCCGGCCCAAAATCATTCAAGCCTTGGACGTCTTGAGGACCAAGGTCGATACCAACCCTTGGCGAAAACACGGAAATATACCCCTGTAAATGAAATCGTGAGGCGTCAGGCGTTAGACGTAAGGCGTATCCAAAATCATCCTTGATTTGCAGCTATCCCTCACGACTTGCCACTTTCCACTTGCGAGAGTCGAGGTGAATATGGCCAAAAACATTCGAGAACAATTGGAGAGGTGGGAAAAAACGACTCTGGACAGGATCATCTCAAAGGCGCCTGAACGTGAACCTTCCTTCAAAACGACTTCTGGCATTGAGATGAAGCGCCTCTTCTCTCCCCTTGATACGGAAGATCAAGACTACTGTGATGATCTGGGATTCCCCGGAGAATACCCTTTTACTCGTGGGGTCCAGCCCACCATGTACCGGGGCCGCCTCTGGACAATGCGTCAATATGCCGGATTTGCAACGGCTGAGGAGACAAATAAGCGATACAAGTATCTATTAGAACAAGGGCAGACGGGCTTAAGCGTGGCCTTCGACCTTCCCACACAGATTGGTTACGATTCTGACCATCCCCTGTCTGAGGGAGAGGTTGGAAAGGTCGGTGTTGCTATCGATACACTGAAAGATATCGAGATCCTTTTCGATGGGATCCCCCTAGATAAGGTCTCCACTTCGATGACAATCAACTCCACGGCCGCCATCCTTCTGGCGATGTACATTGGTGTGGCTGAGAAACAGGGCGTGAAATCTGACGTCCTTCAGGGGACGATCCAGAATGACGTATTAAAAGAATATGCGGCCAGGGGGACTTACATCTTCCCGCCTCTCGAATCGATGCGCATCGTCACAGATATCTTCGCCTTCTGCAAGGATCGTGTCCCGAGGTGGAATACAATCAGCATCAGTGGTTATCACATGCGCGAGGCAGGGTGCACAGCTGTCCAGGAGGTGGCCTTTACACTGGCAGATGGAATTGCTTATGTCCAGGCCGCCATCCGAGCCGGTCTCGACGTGGATTCCTTCGCTTCTAGGCTCGCCTTCTTCTTCTGCTGCCATAACAATTTCATCGAAGAGGTTGCAAAATTCAGGGCCGCTCGAAGACTATGGGCAAGAATCATGAAAGAGCGTTTCAAGGCAAAAAGGGATGACTCCTGTATGTTGCGGTTCCATACCCAGACGGCAGGCTGTTCTTTAACGGCCCAGCAACCTGATAACAACGTGGTAAGGGTCGCCTTCCAAGCATTAGCAGCAGTATTGGGCGGAACCCAATCGCTCCACACCAATTCCAGAGACGAAGCCTATGCTCTGCCTACTGAAGACTCCGTGCGGATTGCCCTGAGAACCCAGCAAATTATTGCTTATGAGAGTGGGGTCGCCGACATGATCGATCCCCTTGGGGGTTCTCATGCGGTCGAAGCCCTCACCAATGAAATCGAGAGAAGGGCCATGGAATATATCGAAAAGATCGAGGCCATGGGGGGGGCCATCAAAGCCATCGAATCAGGTTACATTCAGGGAGAGATTGCGGAGAGCGCTTATCAATATCAAAAGGAGATCGAAAGGAAGAAGAGGATTATTGTGGGCCTGAATCAGTTTCAGGTTGGGGAAGAGCCCTTGAAGGATATTCTCCGTATTCGACCGGAGGTTGAGCAATATCAGAAGGAGAAACTCTCAAAAGTAAAAAAAGAAAGGGAGAATGGAATAGTGAAGCAGACCTTGGCCAATCTGAAAAAAGCGGCTCAAGGAACGGACAACATTGTTCCGCCTATCTTAGAAGCCGTCAAGGCCTACGCCACGATAGGCGAGATATCGGATACCTTAAGAGAGGTCTTCGGGGAATACCGTGAACGATAATCGAATGCGGAGTGCGGAGCGCGGAATGCGGAATGAAGGCAAAAACAATTCAGAAATATTGTTTTGTATTCCGAAATCCGCATTCCGAATTCCGCACTAGGAAATGGGGGTAAGAGATGGCTCGCAAGATTCGAGTGCTCATTGCAAAGCCAGGATTGGACGGTCACGACAGAGGGGCAAAGGTGATTGCTCGAGCCCTGAGGGATGCTGGGATGGAGGTCATCTATACGGGTATACGACAGACTCCTGAGCAGATTGCAAATGCAGCCATTCAGGAGGGAGTGGATATCGTAGGCCTATCAAGTCTTTCCGGGGCCCATAACGCCCTTTTCCCAAAGGTGGTCCAGATCCTTAAAGAGAAAGGAGCTGAAGAGATCATCGTCTTTGGAGGTGGGATCATTCCTGTCGATGATATCCCAGCTTTGAAAAAAGCTGGGATCAGAGAGATCTTTCAACCCGGCGCTTCCACGGAAAACATCATCAAATATATTAACCAAAATGTCAAAATCACATAACTCCGTTAGGTGAGAGGCGTTAGAGGTTAGGAGTGAAGGTTAACCCCTTATCCCTTACACCTTTCGCCTTGCGCATTAGAGCACTCTTCCTGCCTACCGCAGGCAGCGCTTTGCGTAATATGGATCCGGAAGCCACTTTTCCACCCAAATAGGTTCAGCTCGAAAAGTTATGGAGAGAGGACAAGAATATATAGCAAGCTATGATATTTTTTAAACATTCTTAGAAATCATTGTATATCCCAAGATATTCACAAAATATTAGTGTATATAGGAAGGCCCCATTCTAGAAAACCAAATCTTTTGAGGTGATTGAAAAAGAGATGACCAAGCCTCAGGGAATGGAAAGGTTAGCTGAGCTCATTGCCCATCCGGACCATTCAATAGTGCTGTGTGGAGAAATTTGGGTAACCCCGGAAGTATTAGCAGCGGCCGGTTTCAATCAATGGCCTAAAGGTCTAGCGGAGCTGGCCTTTTCCATAAGGGCCGATATCTGTTTCTTCCACTGGTCTGAAAATTTGATGGCTCATGCTTTAAGGGAGATAGTTGAACTTTCCCATGGTTTAGGAATGGGTTGTGGATTAACCAAAGATGGTCCTTTCCAGAGATTAACCCAAACGGTAGATCTACTCACCATACTGGAAGAGTTGGGCAGGAGCCCCGCCAATCTTCAATCCCGAATTGCCGAGGAAGCAGAGAAAATCACGAAAGATCTTGCGTTGGCAAAAGAAATAGGAATGGACTTAATTATTCTCTGCGATGACCTTGCCTACAGGGGTGGCCTCTATTTCTCTCCGTCTGTATTCCAAGATTTGATACTCCCCCATTATTCTATGCTGGCCTGTCAAGTCACCACAAACAAATCTGCTTTGGGCTGGCACTCAGACGGCAATGTCTCATCCATCCTGCCTGAACTAGTAGATTGTGGTTTTCGTTTCTTTTCTCTAGAATCGGAGTGTGTGGATCTCTTTGATTTTAAAGGAAGCTACACCGATCGGGTGACTCTAATAGGGGGCATCCGCACCAGTTGGCTTACCCAGAAAAAGCTAAGTCGTGAGTCTCAAGAAGAATGTCTAAAGGAAATAAGGGCCTTAGCAGATAAGGGCGGTCTAATTCTTTCTTCCAGTTGCGGATTATACAATCCAGAATTTCTTCCCGTTCTTAAAGAAATCTATCAGCTGATGGGAAACATTTGAGTTTGTGAAGGTAATCTATCTAACTGGCATGGTCGCGACGAGAGGGGTAAATAGGACATGATGTTTTATTGTAACCGTTTATTGAGAAAGGATCGATCTTATGCTCATCATAGGTGAATCAATCAATGGAACAATTCCGAAGGTTGGTGAGGCCATATTGGATCGAAACGAGTCATTCTTTAGGGAATTAGCAAAGATCCAATACGAAAGGGGAGCCCATTTCCTCGATGTCAATGCAGGCGTTGTTGGAGGAAATGAATTGAAGGATCTGCCTTGGCTGGTAGAAATCGTTCAAAAAGAGGTTCCGATCCCTTTGATGCTCGACAGTGCTAATCCCGAAGCCCTTAAGGCAGCCCTCCCCGTTTATCGAAATCAAGAACCTCCCATCCTCAATTCCATTTCAGGCGAAGAAGAAAAATGGAATAAACTCTTTCCTGTTATAGCTGAGAAAAAATACAAAACAGTTGTTCTCTTGATGGATGACCATGGAATTCCTAAAACGATCGAAGAGAGGTTGAAAATTGCCGATAGGCTTTTTAAAAGATTGACCGAGGCAAATATCCCTCCCCATCATATCTATTTTGATATCCTCGTCCTTTCAGTGGCCGTGGAACCGGGGGGAGCCCTCATCGCGCTAGAGACGATCAAAACAATACGAGGGCGTTTTCCCAATTCCCACGCCATCTGCGGAGTAAGCAATGTGAGCATGGGTCTTCCCGGAAGGAAATTAATTAACCGAACATTCCTGACGATGGCCATTGCTTCGGGTCTAGATACACTCCTGATCGACGTCCGAGATCAGGCCTTACTTTCCTCCATTTATGCCAGCAAGATCCTCATCAATCAGGATCCTTACTGCCTCGAATACCTCAAGGCATACCGAGGGAAAAGGATTTTGCTTTGATTCCATTTTTAAATCCTATATATTTAAGAAACGTAAAGGTTCTTGCCTACTTTGAGCTGGAGCTTACATTTCTGTCAACGGCAAGTTTCCATCCTGAGGAATGAAGTGAAAAAAAAGAAATTTCAAGTAATTTTTCATCCCTCTGGCAGAAAGGGAAGAATATTGGAAGGAAAAACTATCCTCGAGGCATCCATGGAATTGGGAGTAGAAATTGAATCTCTCTGCGGGGGAGTAAGGAATTGCGGGAAGTGCAAGGTTAAATTGTTAGAAGGAAAACTTTCCCCATATACAGATGAAGAAGCAAAATTTATTACAGAAATCGAAAGGGCTAAAGGGTATCGGCTTTCATGCGCTGCTCAGATTCGAGGAGATGTTCTCATCTTTGTTCCCGAAGAAAGTTTTATCCAAAAACAGCTGGTAAGAAAGGAAATAACCGAAAAGCCAATCGAAATAAAACCCTGCGTTATTCCTTGTTTTGTAGAACTCACTCCGCCATCTTTCCATGACCTCCTTGGGGATATCGATCGCCTGAAAAAAGCCCTTTCTGAGAAATACAACTTTTCCTCTCTCGATATCGACTACCAAACGCTCCTGAAAGTTCCGCTTGTCCTCCGGCAGGGGAATTGGAAGGTCACCGTTGCCGTCTGGATGGAAGAAGAGATCATCGATATTAGACCCGGTAGAGTGGATGAGACTTTTGGTCTGGCCATTGATGTCGGGACTACGACCGTGGCGGGTTACCTCTGCAATCTTAGAAATGGTAGGATCATGGCCACGGAATCGATCATAAATCCTCAGGTGATCTACGGTGAAGATGTTATGTCCAGGATCACCTACACCGTGACCCATCCGGCCGACGGCCTTGAGAAGATGAACCAGTCGATCATTGATGGATTGAATCTTCTCATCCACACGGTCACCAAAAGGTGTAACCTCTCCCCAGAGGATATTTTGGAAATAACCGTCGTCGGAAATACAGCAATGCATCATCTCCTTCTCAAAATCGACCCTCAATATCTGGGCATCTCCCCCTTCCCTTCTGCCATCCATCATTCCATCGATATAAAGGCACGGGATTTGGGACTGAAGATTCATCCCTCTGCATACCTGCACATTCTTCCTATAGAAGCAGGATTTGTGGGGGCGGACAATGTTGGCGTCCTGATTGCAGAGGAACCGTATCATCGGGATGAGATGGTTCTTATTATCGATATCGGCACGAATGGGGAATTGGTAATGGGAAATAGAGAAAAACTGATCTCCGCTTCGTGCGCCACCGGTCCTGCCCTGGAAGGGGCTCATATCAAATTCGGGATGAGGGCTTCAGCGGGAGCGATCGAAAGGATTCAGATCGACCCACAAACATTTGAAGTGAGATTTAAAGTGATCGGAAGGGAAGAATCGAATGAAGAACTGACAAATCC
>Ga0209427_10004841_pt1 | contig 15491 bp, 14 predicted proteins | sample DeeMarSWOR136_30_FD_187465 | JGI IMG/M metagenome (GOLD analysis project Ga0209427, IMG submission 187465) | Marine sediment microbial communities from White Oak River estuary, North Carolina - WOR-1-36_30 (SPAdes) (version 2) | ecosystem: Environmental > Aquatic > Marine > Intertidal zone >...
ACTTGTGAGAACAACCACTTATAAATGATGGGAAATTTCTGGTTAAACTCGAAAGTTCTTTGAGTATTCACTTGAATAAAGAATCAATATTTTCATAAGTCAAGTGAGTCTGATTGGTTTTGATTGATCCAATGAAAAATGAAAAATTTCATATGTATTTTTTTAAAATTCCCCCTTTTTTTCTTACTGAATTAAAGTAATTATTAGCTCAAATACCATATTAATTATAAGAGAGTATACATTTTTTAGATTTTTATAAGATTTTATAATTTTTTATAAAAATTTAACTTACAGTTGATACAACATGCTTATGAGAAATACAATGATTTAGAGACATTTGAGTCTACTAAATTGAATTTCTTTAATAAAAAGGCGCTTAGAAAAATAAGGAAGCAGCAACGCAGCCTAATGTAGTCAAACTTAAGAAACAAATAGGAAATTTTTTATTTTTATTATTCTTTATTTTTATAACAAATAAACATCTTTAAATCTGAAAATATATGTCAAAATCATCAAATTATTATAAAATAGAAGGTGGAAGTCTCAAAAGAACTCACCGTTCGTGTCCTAAATGCGGCCCCTCCTACTTTCTTGCTGATCACTATGATAGGTTTTAAGACATGCTTAAAACCCATAAAAGGTGGTCATGCGGAAAATGTGGATATACTGTATTTAAAAGAAAAGGAGCCCCAAAAACTAAAACTACTAGACGAGCTCCTCGAAAACGTCAAAAAGCATAGCCCATTCAGTCTTTAAATACTTTATATAATTGAAGTGATAAATCTATACCAATTATTTGAAAGTAATTCATTTTTTACTGCTTAGAATATAATATTCTAAATTTAAAATTTGGCGAAATTAATGAAAAAGTTATGTTTAGGTATTGAGTCTACAGCACATACATTTTCAGTAGGAATTCTCGATTTTAAGGGAAATGTATATAGTTTAATAAATGATACTTTTATACCTAAAGAAGGAGGGCTCCACCCTGCCTTAGTTAGAGAACATCATTTAAACAACTTTATGAAAACCATCAATAGAGCCCTTTTAGATGCAAATATTTCAATAAAAGATATTCAATTAATCGCTTTTAGTCAAAGTCCTGGTTTAGGACCTGTATTAAAGATAGGAGCTTTAGTAGCTCGTATGCTAAGCCAACTTTTAAACATCCCTATCGTGGGAGTTAATCACTGTATAGCACACATAGAAATTGGTAGATTAATGTGTAAAATCAAAGATCCACTCACTTTATATGTTTCGGGAGGGAATACTATTGTAAGTGCATTTGAATCTAGTCGATACCAAATTTTTGGAGAAACACTTGATTTAGCAATTGGTAATATGATTGATTCTTTTGCAAGAGATGCTGGATTACAGCATCCAGGTGGTCCTAAGATAGAAAAGATCGCTTTAACATCTAAACAGAACTATATTCAATTGCCTTATGTTGTAAAAGGTATGGATTTATCATTTTCTGGACTTTATACAGCAGCAAAATATCTAATTAAATCTGAAGAGTATAATAAAACATATAATTTAGCAGATATAGCTTATTCTTTACAAGAAACAGCTTTTGGAATGTTAACAGAAGTTACTGAGAGAGCATTAGCTCATACAGAAAAAAAAGAAGTTCTGCTCACTGGAGGCGTAGCAGCAAATAAAAGATTGCAATCTATGATAGAATATATCAGTAAGGAGCATGATGCAAAGTTTGAAGTTGTACCATTAAAATATGCAGGTGATAATGGAGCAATGATTGGCTGGACAGGAATTTTAAGATTTCAAGCAGAAGGAGGGCATGGAATTTCAGAAACGATAATTAAACCTAAAGAGAGAATGGATCAAATAACTATCCCATGGAGAGTTTGATAATAATTGAGTTCTAATGTGGAGAAAGAAAAAATGATACGAAAAGGAGCAGAAGCGAGTCTTTATTCCGGGCATTGGTTCGAAAAAGAAGTGATATTTAAGTATCGGATTCCAAAGAAATACCGAATAGAAGAATTGGATAAGAAAATTAGAACAGAAAGAACAATAAATGAGGCTCGAGCTTTAATAAGAGTAAAAGATTATGGAATAAATGTACCGCAAGTATTTGAAATTGATATAATTAATTCTATAATCATCATGAAATATATACACGGTGCTAAGTTAAAAGAAATTCTGTCTAATATAGATAATAATAAAAAGCAATTTTATTTTAATGAAATAGGTAGAATTATAGCAAATTTACATAAAAATGGACATATCCATGGTGATATTACTACAAGTAATATTATAATAACTCCAGAAGAGAATATATTTCTTATAGATTTTGGATTACATGAATATTCTGATACTATAGAGGATAAAAGCGTTGATCTTCATCTATTAAAAAGAGTTTTAATTTCATCTCATGGGAACGATTATAAGTATTGTTTTGATGCATTTCTCGAAGGGTATATCTCAGAATATAAGACAATAGGTTCAAATGAATGGAAAGAAATTATTAAAAACATAGATGCCATTGAAAGCCGGGGGAGATACATAAAATCAGAAAAACGAATATGAAATTTCCTTATTTACCCTTCTAATTATCTTAAAAGAGATTTTATGTAAATAATAAAATTTTTTCAACTATACTATTAATTAATCATACTAAATGTTCACCTAAGTAATTAAATAATCAAAATAATTTTATATCTTAGCTAAATTGCCAGCAACTTTATAAAGATATTTTACTTATAATATTATATTGGAAAAGAGTGAATAATTAAGGGCAAAGAATATATCTTCTTTCTAATTCACTTTTATTACTAGAAGTAAGAGAATTTTAGAAACAGAGATTCTTGGAGTAAAGGAAATGGCGGATAACGATGATAAGAAAAAATCGAAGAAAATGGTAAATATCACTATAAATTTGCCCAATATTTATGATATAAATATTAAAAAACTTATTAATATGAAGATTGTCGCCTCAAGATCAGAAGCTATTCGCACTGCACTACGAGATTTTCTCCATAATGAGTATAACAATCTTAAATTACTCGGCTATTTTGAGGAAAGATCCTAAACAGCTATTTTTATTTTTTCATACGTGATAAAGATTTAAATCATTAAATTACTTACTTTCATTGAAATATATTCAAGTATATGAAGGATTAGAATGCTTTTATACAATATTACTGAAAATGGTGCTTTAAGAAAGGTTAGTAAAGTAGATTTTAATGAAAATAAAGTCTTTTTAATCGATGATTACAAGACATTGTATTTATGGATTGGATCAAAAGCAACTAATAAAAAGAAGGATTTAAGCATAAAAAGGACTGAGAAACTAAAAGAAAAGAAACAAAAAGGTGTTAAAGTCCAAATTATTAACCAAAATCAAGAATTTGGATCATTTTTAGCAATAATGGATATTTTAAAGAAAGGTTTCAAATCCGGTGAATCTATTGAGGAAAGACCTGAATTAAAAATAAATTACAAAAAAACCATCGAACTGATTGAAGCAGGAATTGATCCTGATTTTGAAGCTGAGATTACCTTACTTGCTCACAATTTAGCTCAAGAAAACTATTCATATGATGATCTTTGCAAAAAGCTTACAAAATTACAATTAGATTTCCTGAAAGGAAAAGGTAAAGCATCTGAAAAAGAAATAAATAAAAAATCTGAAGATATATATAGATCTTCATCAACATATGATGAGTTATGCTGGTTAATTTCTGAATTAAGTATATTATTTGAAAAAAAAATTAGAACTTAATCAGATACTAAGCATTTAATTGTTATGCGAGTCTTGCAATGGTTAAAAATAATATGCTTCTCTATCAACTTATTTACAGCTTTAATGTAGCAGCCACGTACGCCCACTGCGATATGATAAATGTTTAAATTTCTTAAGAAGCAAATTAATATTTCATATTTTCCTTTAACTTTATCCATTTCAATTTTGATATCATCTATACATAAATCTGGAAATAAATTAAAGATTAGATTAATTAAAGTATTATCAAATCTAATTATCATAACTTTTCTACTATTAATGTCGTGTCTTATTGAATTTAGAAAAGTTTTTGCCTGAAAATATGTATCATGACTTACAAAGAAAAATATGAATTCAATCTTCTCGATTTTGATGAGAATTATATACGAGGGGTTTACATGTGTCTTATCATAAAAATAGTTATAAAGTTGAAGCTCATAATTAGAATATTTTAATGGTTTTATTGTTAGTTGCTGATAAAGAATTGAATCATCGAGAATTGTATAAAACATATACAACATGTCTCATAATAGATTTATAAAGTCCAATGAAATTATCTTTATTATATAACCATACAGACTCCAATTGCATTTGAAAGTAAAGTAGCAAAGAATATCTGAATTATAGTAAATGAAATTAGAACAACTGGATAAAATGACTTTACATTTTGAAAAATCTTAGTATTCAATTGAATAACTAACAAGAATATCAAATACATTAATATGCCCGAAGGGAAAAAGGATAGTTTTTGTGTCATAAGCATTAAGCTAATAATTAATATTGTTGCTATAATCATTGTTAATCTATTTTTATGCCTAATGAAGCTCAATTGTGGATAAATAACTTTTCTAAGTAAGAGTTCAACAGAAAAAAATACAGGAAATTCCAGATAACCCAAGATAAAATAGAGATTAAAATTAGATGGCCATATGAATCCAAAGGGATAATAAAATGAGAATGTCATATAAATAATTATGAAATATGAAACAGAAATCATTGTATATATTAAATATTTTAATTTGAATTGCGTCTTTATAATTTTCTTTAAATTAGATGCAATACTCATGTCTTTTTTCCTCCTAAAATGAGTGTAAAACCTTAAAATCGTAAAAATAAAGATTATACTTATTGAACTATAAAGAATACCTCTTATCCCAAAAATTTTCTCAAACAGTAGCCAATTTAACAAGAAACCAGCGACATAGAGAATTACTTTAATTTTTTTTTTCCTTTTTATTGATGGGTTTATTATTAAATCATGGTTTAATGATTCAGAAATCTCAGAGTCTTTCTTTTGCCTGAAAAAGATCCTGCTTGACACAGATATCAAAGAAATAACTAAAGTGAATATTAATATAATGTTTGTAAAAATTAATATATAATTTAAATAAAATGTAATAACTATTGGTCCATTTATAAGTGAAGAACCAAAAAAATGAAATTCAAACCAATTAATTGATTTGGTTAAAACATCATTAGAGTATAATTGATGTGCTCCTCCGAGTAAAAATCCTGAAACAGGAATCAAGTTACAATTACTTATTTCTTTTGCCTTTAAAGCATTTTCAGAGAAATCTAATACATCATCATTTATGTGGTGAATAATTAATAGATCTTGAGTATTTTCTTCATTCAATAGATTAACAGGGATGTAGTTAATATTAAAGTCTTCATTAAATCCATATCTAGGAGGAACAAAATTAACTAATGGAGCTAACGCAACACTGACCTTAAAACGAGGATCTAATGCTTGATTCATAAGGACAACCATCCCCCCAAGAGAATGACCAACCAATCCAATTTGAGAAGTATTTACATTTGAATAAAAAGGTAAAGCTTCTAACTTATCTAATAACCTAGAACAATCTTGAGCCAAAGCAGGAATACCTGTATAAGGATCTATATTATTTATATTGCCCCCACTTTCACCATGGCCTTGATAATCAAGTGCTGCAACATAAAACCCTCTTTTAGTAAGTTCAATAGGGATTCTGAGATCAATATCTCGTTTTAAGCCTATCCCATGAGCATAGATAACCAATGGCCTACTTTCTTGAAAATTGAGCGACTTTGATGGATAATATAAATTCGCATAAAGGGTTACTCCAGATGAATTAAATTGAACCCTCTCATATTTCTCATAACTCATTAATTTATTAAAATGCAAAAATGAAAGACTAAAAATCAAAATCAATATGAAGATTAATATTTTTCTTAGATCTGAATGATCCTTATAGGTCATTTCACCAACTATAAGAAATTCAGTCTCTTCGAAAACAGTTGTTTGTTTTTTTGACATAATTTTTAGTCATTCTTCACAAAATTTGAAATTTATAAACCAACAATTCATGATATAAAAACAAACTATTTAAATGTTTTCACACCTTTTGAAATTTAAAAAGATATTATGAATTTTTTGTCACTACAAGATTATCAAAATTTCAAAAGAAAACGGTCAAAATTAGGCTCAAATACTATTTTGATAAAAAATACTGCTTATTGATTTTTAAAAATACACTATTGTGAAAACAATGATCTTTACGTATTAGTTTTTAACAATCAACTTTGACAGAAGAACTTTCATCAATAGTAAATAAATTACATACTCTGATGAAAGATTTAAAAAACAAGTTAGTCAGATTTAAAATTTAAAATATTAATTATATTAAAATATAAGAAGCTTGTCTACTATTGTACGATAAATGAGAAGTATTAACGTCGTCCTCGAATTTTCCGTGCTTCTCTTTCTACTTCTCGTAAAATTACAATATCATCCATTTTAATAGGTCCTTTTACATTTCGAGTTAGAATTCGGTTTTTATCTGGCCCTTTAAGAATACGTACTTTGATCTGCGTAATTTCGCCAGTAAGTCCCGTTCTACCTATAATTTGAATAACCTGAGCTGGAATTGATGAATCTTGGACTGAAACTCCTTTTGATTTGTCTAATTTAACCACACATAATCACCAAATTTTCCTTTTACTTTTTTATTTCCTCTAACTTCTTGATAATATCATTCAAAATACCATCGTTACCAGTTCCTTCGTTTTCAACAGCAACAACACTTGAAGAAACATTAATTCTAACGGTGTTTCCAAGCTCTTTTTTCGTGGAAAGATACCCATAAGGGATACCTTTTTCTTCACATAGTAATGGAATATGGAATAGGATCTCCGGAGGAGTCACATCTTCCGCCATAACAACTAGTTTCGCCTGAACTCGTTCAATTGATTTTGTGACTTCATTCATTCCTTTTCGAACTTTTGAATCTCTTGTTTCTGCTATTTGACCTAAAGTGTTCTTAATTTGAGTCTTCAATTTATCAGGAATTTGAATTTTAACGTAAGAAATTTTTAATCATCTCCTTCAAATATATTTAATTTTAGATATATTTTCATAAATCATCGAGATAGTATGAAAACTGTAATAAAGGATATTAAATAAAATTTTTGATTTAGTCTTGCTTTTATTTATAGAATCTTAAGCGAACTGGTATATAAATTAAAATTGTTGTTATAAGATTTGATTACCTCCACAACAGAATCAAGTAATTCCCAATCTTAACGAAAGAATTACAATTTATTTTCATCATTAATCATCAAGATCATCTAATTTTTTGAAAATATTCATTAGAATTAGCAATTTATAAGTTCAAAATTTAATAATAAAGTGTTGTAAAAATAAGACATAAAATTATAAATTTTATCTTATTTTCTTTTCCATTTTTTATTCACTTATTTTATTCATTTATTTTATCAATAATATACTTTAAGATCGGATAATTTTCATACACTCGTGTAATTTTAAAAGATAAACATATTACTTATGATCTATTTTAAACAGATTCCAATTTCAGCGCATCATATAATTAAAATATCTTAAAGAAAATTTTTCATACTAAGAATGCACTACCCAGCGAATAGGTTAATAACATAGTTATATCACAATCATCTATCTTACAATTAAAAATTTGATTTGACTAATTATAAATTTTGATAATTAATCAATGTTCAGATTGGGTGACTTAAATTGATTTTTTTTAGTAAAGATTTAAGAAAACCCTATTCTTGATTTTTATCTAACTAGAAATTTGTTTTGTCTTATCAGGTCGCTTTTTAATATCTATTAAAAAAAAAATGAGAGAGAATAAAATAATTATTGATATAGAGCAGTTATCACCAGAATGGTTGACGAGTATCTTCAAAAATAAGGGTTATTTTAGCCAAGGGAAAGTAACAAAAGTTATTAAGAAAAATTCGCAAGAAACTCTCAATTCTAACATCCACTTCTTAGAGATAAACTATTCTAGTAATGCTCAAACGAAACCAACTTCTCCCTCCATATTTGTAAAAATCCTCAACCCTATTTCTATTACTATATTTTTAGGGAAACACGAAGCAAAATTTTGTAATATCATATCTGATACGACAAATGAAATACCAATACCAATTTGCTATGACGCAGCATTTTCTGAAGAAACTGGGTTGTCTTATATTATACTTGAGAATTTATATGATACATATATTGATTTATTGCCTGTACTCAATTTTGGAAGATTAATTATGAGTAATAATGTATGTCCATATTGTAAAGAAGAAATCAAAACCGATGCAATAATCTATAAACATTGTCATTCAAAACTTCATATCTCCTTCGCAGAACGAGTATTCTCAGCAATATAGATCACACCAATTATTGGACCAGTTATTAATCCTGGTCTGATTAGTCGTTATAAGGCTTTATGCTATTTCAAGTTTCCTCCCAATACACCTGAACTAAAAGAATGTCTTGATTATTATAAGATTGCAGAACAAACAGCGATGATCATAGAAAAACTGTATAAAGACCTCAACATGACCATACTTGATATAATATGGGGAGGAGGTGATATAGATCCTGTGCCCTTTTTTAAATGGTTCACTTCCCAAGACACCATGGATTTTTAGATTATTATTATCAATAGTATTGATTATTAGAATATTTTTATCAGTAGTATTGGTTATCTATGATTTAATTTCACATAAATTATTCAATTATTTAATTATAAATCAAAAAAAACAAAAGAAGAATCAAAAAATCTTTAGTAGAGTTAAAGAACTTGAGAGAATAGAAAGTGAAGTAATCGTCCCAAAACATGCTTATAAACCTGATAACCTAAAAATCGTAAGGGGAGGTGATTGGAAAATTGAGGCAAACCAAAGCGTTTTTTACTATAAAATCAAGGTGAGCAACCAATCGAAATTGGTCATTTCAAAGATATAAATCTTGTTCACATCAATTCCCAAGGGTTTGGAAGCTCAATCTGATAGGTATCGAATTGATGTTTTAAAAACAGGTTCTTATGAAAGTCCCACATTCAAATTAAAAGCAAATGACAGTTGTGTTGGGGATATAATTCAAGGATTAGTAACCTATACCAATCCTGAAGGATATCAACAAACTGAGCATGTAAGATCCTTTAAAATCCATTATGTGTGTAATTTATTAACACCTAAGCATATTACCAAGGAAAATTTTGATGAAAAAATAGAATTGATGGAAGAAAAAAAATTAATCATTGATGGTGGACTTAATATTACTAACTTGGAAGAAAGAATAAGTAGAATTGTTAAAGAGTGTAATTTTGCGATGCTCCAACAATTGCAAGAATCCCAACAAGAAGAATCACGAAAAATCGATTCACATGCCCAAGGATTATATGACAAGCTAGACATAGCCTTGTAAGTATTCTTAAAAAAGTTCAGATAAAATAAATTTACACTGATAATCCAATTAGCAGTTAGATTTTTATACTATTTTCTATTATAACTTTTCAGCAAAAATTATTTATTCTTGTTAACAAAAATGACAAAATCTACAAAAAAAAGTTATGCAGTTTTATTCATTTTCATTATTTCATTCAGTAACATTTCAGTAATCTTAGGAATGAATCTTACTTCAAATTTTGAACAAAATACTATGAGTAATAAAAAAAATACTATTTTACAATTTGGAGTGTCTGATGATAATAATGAAGTAAATAATGAATATAAAAATAGAAATCTTCCAAAAAAAAACAACGAGACGGTCGTAAACAATCCAATATGCAAACCTATTCCTGATAAAGAATGCAATAAATTACAGCATGTGAGTTCCTTAATACACATGATCGTAAACGCAAGAGCGATATTACATTATGATCTTTTTCGAAAAATTAGCTCTGATCCCATAAAAGCAGTATATTCAGATGAACTTACCGTTAATTCAAAAATTACTCGCTTTTGCAATAAACCCATTTCAGATAAAAATGTAACTTTTTACATTTATAAATATACGGAATATTACCCGGAGTTCATTTTAAATAGATCTGATTTATCAAAAATTTTTGATATGGTATGGTTTTATTTATATTTTTATAACTGGAGTAGCGATTTAATCAATGAAATGAAACAAACTAAATATGGTGATTGGATCTTGTCTTATTATGAATTCATCATGAGTTGTTTTTCAGTAATCGAGTTAGGTACTACAGTTTCAGATGAATGTGGGAAAGCAGAATTAACAAAGCCTTCCTATATCACTCCTGGAATGTATCACATGATAACTCTCGTAGAATTGTATATATCTCCTTGGTGCCATCCAAATCATGAGATCGATTATGACATATTTAGGATCTTTCATGATCACGTGGAAATCAAAAAAGAAACTACCATCATTGAAGAGCGAGATCTAGAAGTTCGATATAGTGATCTAGGTGATATTTCTATTCAATTATTTGACAATGATGGAAATTCAATCCCTCAAGACCAAGATATTGAAACACATTGTCGATCAATTAAATTTTATCTTAAAGATAATCAAAAATGTTTGAAGGAAATAGGTGAGGGATTCACTGATGAAAGCGGAATGGCTATTATATATTATACACCTTGGTTAGAATCGGGATCTCATGAACTTCTAGTAAAATTTTCTGGAGATAAATATTATAAAAAATCGAACTTATCTTGTCTTTTACATGTAAGTAAGGAAAAAACCCAAATTATAATGTATTCTGATACTTCCGTCATAAATACTGATGAGTTTACATTGACTTCCTGCCTAATGGATGATGATGGAAACACAATACCACAAACTGGAGAAGTTATTAAAAAAAATCGTTTAATCTCGTATTATATCGAAATTAATGGTAGTTGGGAATTACTGGATGAGAATTACAGCAATGAAGGGTATTCGCAAATAACTCTTTCGATCCTCTTACCAGAGGGAGATTATTTGTTTAAATCGGTATTTTCTGGTGATGTATTTTATTCTGAAAGTGTTCAATTCGGTGTAATTAAAGTAAGTAAAGAGACAACGATCATTTCAATATATTCAGATTATTATGAAGTACAAACAACTGATTCTATTGTTTTAACGGCCAATCTTACTGATGATGAACATAATCCTCTTTCTTTAAAACAAGTATCATATCAAATAAAAATCGATGGTACTTGGATTACCATCTCCACGGTATACACAGATGAGAAGGGAATTGCAACCTACATTTGGGAAGTTTCTATAAATCCTGGAGGATATCAAATCAGAGCTATCTTCTTTGAAGATGAATTTTATGAAGAATCGTTTCAAGAAGGATTCATTGAAATTCAGAAAGAACAAACTAATTTAAAAATACTTACAACGAATTCAAATTCATTTGGTAAGTATGAAGTCCAGGCACAGCTCATTGATGATGACAGTGTTCCAATTTCAGGAGAAGAAATTACGATTGAAATAAATGGAAATGCATATAAAATTGCTACAGATGATGATGGATTCGCTAAAAAGAAAATTGCAAATACTTTCGAAGACTTGAACATAAAAGCTTCTTATAAAGGTTCAGGTAGTCATGAAGAAACAGAGAAGAGTCAAATAAAAAAGTTCACAACAGAATTAGAGACTTTCTTTAAGCTTTCCGTGGAGTTAATGATTGACTTGCTAGAAGAATTTGGAGATGACGCAATACTTGGTAATATTGATATGAAGAACTTAGCACCCCTTCTACTTGAAATTCTGGACGATCTACAAGATGGAAAATTAGATGATTATTTAAAATATCTAAGTGAAATCAACAACATTCTCGGTATTGATTACTTTCTTTCGGCATTTTATGATAATGCATATTTCAAGTTTCCATGGACGGACGGACTTGCTTCAGTATACTTCACCTTTGTTGATGCTGCAAATACTTTCTGGGATGATTGGGCACCTTTCACGCCAAGTCCAAGTAATGGAAAAAAGGTTTCACTTGGAACAACTTTTTCATCAACCCATACATTTTATAATGTAGTAGAATGGATAGAAGAAAATGCATATTACACGTGGAAATATTTAGGAAAAATTGGTTTAGATGAATTGTTAGAAGCATTGGGTTGGACCCTGTCCAAATTACTTTCATATGGCAGTGGTAGTAAAGTAATAGGTGACTATAAATATGTATGGGAAATTGTTTCAGGAGTTTTTGATTGGGCAAAGAAATACAAGAAGGATTGGCATGATAAACTTCATTATTTTGATAAGACCTTATCCAAGAGTTTTACCATGGATCTATCAGATTTTCCTAACCAATATCTAAAGGATCTTTTCGATACATCATTAACTCAAGAGCTTTTTTGGAAGAAGATCGGAGATTTATGGTACCTCGGTTTTGATCATTTAATAGTCGGATATGATAAATTATTGTCTGGATTCTTAGATTTATTAGAGCTAATGGGAATTGATTTATGGGAGATCTTTGAATTTCTTATTGCCCTTCTAAATAGCCGAAAAGCAGAACATTTAAAACAATTATTTAGAAGCAAGGAATCGATGCTTTTCTCGAGGATAGAAGATGAAGCTTTGAATGGAATCTCTGAAATGGTTTCAATTTTTCCAGATGCAAATATCGTGAATGACATTGATGTGACCAACTATTTTTCAAATGATCTGATCTATCAAGAATTGGATTTGTATTCTGCCATATCAATTCCTCACATTTCATTATCTGAGGATGAAGTAACAAATCGCGAGGATCTCGTATCTAAAATGCTCCCTGCAATAAATCTAAATTTTGGAATGATGATGTCTAGTAATGATCTAATGGATATCATTGACCTATTTGAGAACAATCCTTCTTTTGATGTTAATTTAGATGATCTTACAATTGATTTAAGTTTGTTTAACAATTTAGAGTTTAATATCGAAAACTGGGATGTAAAAATCATAAAAAGATTTTCTGACATATTCGAATTAATTAGAGAATTACAAGAAGCAACCCCATTTCCTGAATTTTTCGAAAAACTTTCACAATCAGAATCCATTGAGCAAGCTCTTATTGATTTGTTTTTCTTTATCTTGGAATTCTTTCAATCAAGTATTTACTATGATACTGCTGAAGCAATAATTGATGTAATTGCTAGTAATGATCTATTAATATGGACCAAGAAAGATGCGGAATTTTTTCTATGCATATCTCAGATTTTAGATTTAATTAGATCTGCAATTTCCATAATTGATGGAATATCCGATATGTCCCTCCTTGATGAAACTTCAAAAATTTTAATGGCTATTCTACAAGGGAGTACAGGTACATTAGCTGCTTATTTAACTGATGATGAGGTATTTGAAGTATATTCAGAATATTTCGCTAAACAGGGTTTTGGACACATACCAAATTTAATCATTGAGACATTAGTGGATTTAATAGGTAAACATATTTTTAGTAATTACTGGCAAAAAGGAGATTGCGTTGCAGATATAGTGCACGCGATAATATCGACGATTAAAGTCATCATTGATCTTGCTACAAGTTCTACATTTAACCATTTTAATCAACTAGGTGAAGTACACGCATGGACAATGTCAATTAATCACTTTGTGAAAAAATTCAGTAAGATTATCATTGGTATTTCTGAAATTTTAATTGAGAAAATTCCATATTACATAAAAGTATATGCAGGAGTTGCGGCGGTTCATTTAATATCTTTGGGCGGTCAATCAATATTTACACATTTAGCTATATATAAATATTACTAAATGTAATATTTTACTTTTTTTTTTAATTATTCGTATATAAAAACAATAAAGTTTCATTCTTCAAACCATTTATTCCATAAATGAGGGGATCCCTTTCTTTAAAATCTTTATATTTTATTCCCCAACGTTCACAACTTTGATTTTCAGTTCTAATGGAGAAATAATCTTCATGATTTTTTTTTAATAATACATCAAGCTCTTCTCTTTCATCATCTGTAATAGGAACAAGCTCTAGTGGATCATTACTATAATTAAGAGAATGTTTTCTTCACTTTCTTCAAGAATGTTATCATACCATTCTATATCCATAAATTCTTCCTTTAATACAAATTATATTCTCTTTTTACCATAGATCATTTTCTCATGATATTATAAAATAATATAAAAAAGGAATCAACACAAATCAATCAGGTAACTTTTTGCAATATTGAACTATCAAATTTGTGGGAAAGCTTGATTCCAAGATTTTAAATCTTCTCAACCAAGTTTAAATCTTAAGCTGGTATAAGGAATGGAACGATCGTAAGGAGAAAAGTAATAAGAGTAAATAATTTAGATAAGAATTTAGCCTTGATTAAAGGAGTTTCTATTACTTTAATAAGCAGCTGAAGATTTCTTAGAGGTCTTGCATATTCAGAAAGCACAATAAATTCTTATCGAATTTATAACAAAATTGAAAATATAAAAAAGAAAAGAAAAGAAATAAGATTTTAAGGATTTCATCCATTAAGGTTATATTAACCCAAATACTAGCTAGGTCTATGATAAATATGAAGAGCTATTCGCTTAGAAACGGTAGGATATAGAAAGAACTACTCTCAAATCCACTATATGAAAATTGATATACATCAACTCCCATTAAAAAATCAAGAAGTTCGAAAGTTTCATTAAGAGCTACAATAGTATCTTTAGTGCCCATATGTTATACTTGAATCCGCTTCTTATATTTAATATTGATTCCGACACCAATTAGGATTACGATTATTCCTAAAAAGATTCCAATGACTCCAAAACCAGGATAAACAGTTCCCCAAAACCTATTTGATACAAATAAAAAATTTAAAAATGGTTCCATCAAAATAATCCAAAGAACTGTAACAAATAAAATCATAATAATTAAAAGACCTAATATTAAGTTATCGGAGTTCATTTTTCTTACTATAGAATAGTGACTAACTTGTCCACACTGTGGGAAGGACTGGTATATCATATGGGGCAAATTAAACTATTGAGCTTTTGAAAACAACCAACAGATCGATCAAACATCGATTTCTTTTCACTTGCTATTGTTGCAGGCCCTGTGCAATCATCATCTTGAGGATGGATGGAATCGCGTTCTTTACAATACCGAGTTGCCACGCTTCGATCAAGTTTTTCTTGAGCTCAAGCGGAGGGGCGAGATCTAGCACGTCCTTATCCGTGTTGTAGATCTGCGCTGCAGACTCGACGGTCAGTGGATCAGCTTTGAACGTGTTTAGTCCAGATAACAGAATTTGGTCCCGACGGCTTGGTGAAAATTGATTGACATTCATGGCAGAGTCCACACAGAACTGTAAAGGCGCTGTGTCCGGGAATTTCAAGAAATACTGTCTATTGCCGATCCGCCAAGAGCGACCCCTGTCCACCAGTTCCCTCTTGAACCAACCTATAAAGTCCTGTACCAACATCTCAGGGTCCGCTGCGAAGATATGTCGACAGCGCAGCAGTATTGAATTT
>Ga0209427_10004842_pt1 | contig 15491 bp, 13 predicted proteins | sample DeeMarSWOR136_30_FD_187465 | JGI IMG/M metagenome (GOLD analysis project Ga0209427, IMG submission 187465) | Marine sediment microbial communities from White Oak River estuary, North Carolina - WOR-1-36_30 (SPAdes) (version 2) | ecosystem: Environmental > Aquatic > Marine > Intertidal zone >...
CTATGCCATCAAGCGACAAAGCGACCTTCAAATCTAGATCCAAAATAGAAGAGAGGTTCTCCTGGATTAGAGTACCATTCGTAAACAATGTAGTAGTAACCCCTAATTGAGTACTGTACTCTGCAATGTCTGCCCAGTCCTTTCGGAGTAAAGGTTCCCCTCCTGATAACGTGATGTATTGTCCTCCCTTTCCAGAAAAGGTTTCCAACAATTTTTTAACATTCTGAAGCTCTGCCAACGGCTTATTTCCTACGCAGCAGTGCCTACAGGAAAGGTTACATGCAGAAGTTAACTCCAGATACAAGTGGATGAAATCCATTGCCTCACTCCATCATTTCACTCCATGACAATAACACCCACTTTGCTGAGACCTTCCAGTGTGTGTAAAACGTCTTCTTTCACCACGTCCACGGAAGCATCAAACTCTTTACAGATTTCTTCTGCTATTTCAGCTACAGTGTGTTCTCCATCTGAAAGTTCCCAGATCTTTCCTGCGGTCTCATTCAGGATGTGATACTGTTTGGTCTGCAAATCCAGGACTAACGTTTCATCTTCAATTTTTCGTGAAATAGTATTCTTGTTCTTCACTGGTTTTTTTTCGTACATGTGTCCACCTCGATAAAAAAAAGAAAAAAGGTGATAAAACTAACCCAGTATTGATCTCAGTGGGAATACGATACCGAGCTTTACTGAGTTCTTGACATCATCTTCTGATAGAGTAACGAACTCTGGTTCGATGTAAGCTCTCATTTATTTCACCTCCATTGTGAAGATGAAAAGGAGTATTTAAAAGTTTTTCCTCATGATCTAAAATGAAATTGCTCACCTCTGCTAAGGCATGAATAATTTCCCAAATTCAATTCTGGTATCCACTTAAATATCAATTTTCCTAACATCATGAAATAAAATGAAAAAAGTTGTTACACGTGTAACAAAAATGAGACATACACGTAAGGTGAGACACCTCCAGTGGGGAAGTTATATCCTTTGAAGGCAGACACAAAATATGAGTGATATTCTCTCTACAGCTCAGGGATCTTCAGCTTCCTTTACTGTATGACTTTGATAGACAATGGAACCTATGCACATGGGTTCGGTTCCTACGGGGTTCGATGATGAAGGTGTCCAATTGCAAAGACATACATCATTAAGAAAGGAGTCCTGAGCCACTACCTCCACGCTCGAGAAACAGCAGTACATAATGGCAGCCAATAGAACATGGAGATAACGAGAGGGTTATTCAACACAAAAAGGAAAAAAAGGAAAGGGGTAGTGTTAACATCACGAATTGACTTATTGTAAGGGGCATCTCTCACTCAAATGGGTTCCAGATAAATGGCAACTATTCGTGTCACTTCATGATGATGGCACCTGCTTCACTGAGAGTTTCCAGTGTATGCAGGACATCTTTCTTTGCTTCATTTACAGGGGCATCAAACTCCCTGCACAGTACTTCTGTTATTTCTTCTACTGTATGTCTTCCATCTGAAAGTTCCCAGATTTTTCCTGCGGTCTCATTCAGGATGTGGTGCTTTTTAGTGCGTGGGTTATAGATCAGAATCTGTTCGACTTTTTCTGAAGCTACACTCTTATTTCTCATAGGTTTCTTTCCGTTCATGGACACACCTCGCTTATCCTACTATTGACCTCAATGCAAATACTGCGCCAAGTTTAATAGATCTCTTGACATCTGCTTCTGTGAGAGTGACCACCTGTGGTTTGAGATAGGACTTCACTTGTATCACCTTTGTATAAGATTGAGGCAAAGCACTTAAAGGTTTCGTTTCTATATGTACCAGTTCGAAGTTGTTCTTGGTGAGTAGGATTTACTCCATTCGAAAAGATAGTCTGCAAAAACAATTCCCGAGACCTTATGCTGTATGTGCGGAGTTGATATTATCACAGGGCCAATAATGTTTTCATAGGTACTTTTTGTGTGAGTAGAAAATTGTTGCTACAACCCACATTCACTTTAAAAGCTTCCAGAATGTCTTTTAACTTTCCGCCTTTTTCTACAGATTGAATCCCTTTGCTGTTACACGTGTAACAAAAGTGACACTAGAAGATAGTTTTTCCTAATTCTAAATTTTACCGACTTGATTCTCTGGAAGGACGTTACGGCAAACCTTTCTAAATTACTTACTGATTCTGCAATTTGCATTTATATTGAAAGATAGCAAATTAATCCGTTTTCTTTCCTTATTTTCAAATATCTCTCCAAAGGTATGTGTGAAAAATGGGAGAATTTGACATTTCTCAACAGAAGAATTCACCATGATTCTATTTATTTTCTTTTTATATTTATATACATACTATAATTATTTAAATACAGAAAAAATTACTTATTTTTGTGGTTCAATAGCTTAATTTTCTTTAGATTCCATACATATATAAAATAAGAATAACATTCTTTATAAATGTAGGAGATATATCCAATAATGGAGGTGAAAAATCTTGAAAGGTATAAAGACAATATTTGTTCTGGCACTGTTGCTGAGCCTAAGCATTCCTACAGCTTTTTCTGAAGATACCTTCACTGTGGAATACCAGTTCAATCCCGTACCAGTAGATGGCTGTGGTCAGTGGATGATAGAGGGTACTATCCTTCAGGAAATACCAGGAGAGCCATTGGTCCCGTATTACTCTGCGAGCATTCTGCTGCCGCAGGGGACAGATGTAAAGGATGTCAAGGTGAATCCGTGTACGCCCATTGTTCAGAAGGGAATTGATTTACCGTGGGGTCAGCCCCCATGTACCTTCAGCGACGAGCCAGTAAAGGTGGGTAAGAATGAAGAAATCTATGGATCTGATGATATATATCCCAACAAGCTTTTCGACATCGTCTCTGTACAGTCTTTTAGAGGGTTCCAGATCCTGTGTATTAATTTGTTCCCCGTACAGTACAAGCCAAAATCTGGCACAGTGAAGTTCTATGAATCCTTGACTGTTGAGGTCAAGTTCGGCAAAAAGATGAAGAACAAGTTATACAGAGGATTACAAGGTGACAAACAGGATGTTACTGACATAGTGGACAATTTAGAAATGGTTGGCACGTATGAGGATGGACCAAGTCCTGTGCAAATTGAAGAGTACATCATCGTCACCAATGATACAATGCAGTCTACATTCGGTGAATTAGCTAACTGGAAAGATAAGTACGTCAATGGAACAGGTGTTTATACTGTAAGCTGGATTACTGCCAACTATACTGGTGTAGATAATGCAGAGAAGGTGAGAAACTTCATCATTGACATGTACACCAATCATGGTACAAAGTACGTCTTGCTCGGTGGAGATATAGCTGCTGTTCCGTATAGAGGGTTCTATGTATCAACAGGCGGATATGTTGATTCTGACATGTTAGCTGACATGTATTTTGCCCACTTGGACGGAAACCACAATGCAGATGGCGACAGCAGATGGGGTGAACCTAATGACAATGTGGACTGGTACGCAGAGATTGCTGTTGGCCGAGCACCATGTGAGACTATCACAGAAGCTCACAACTTTGTCGACAAAGTTATAGCCTACGAACAGATGGATAAGCCTGAGAGAGTCTGCCTCCACCAGTCAAGAGTACAGTCTGGCAACAGCCCTGATTCCAGATGTTTAGCCTGGAGCTGTGACGACTGGATACCCGGTGGCTACTATGTAGACTATCTCTTTGAAGAGGATGGTACAGTTACAAAGACTAGATGGATAAATGCATGGGCTGCTAATCCGGCTGTAGTTGCACACATTGGACACGGAAACACCAATGTTTACCACATCAACTACGAGGTGGGCGGTACAGTATCCTGGTATAACTCAGATGTTCCCAGTTTGACCAACACGTTCTTCCCCTGGACCACCAGTGTAGCCTGCATCTGTGGACAGATCGAGGCCAACGACTGTTTGGCAGAAGCGTACGTCAAGGACGACTGCGGAGCTATTGCAGCCATCTACAACGACAACTACGGCTGGTTCTCTTTGCTTAATGCATGTCAGTACAGTGGCGAATTCTGTGAGATGGAGTTCAGAGCTTGCTGGAGTGATGGATATGAGAAATTTGGTGACATGCTGAACCAGGCGCGAAGCTACCTAGTATCTTCTGCACAAAGTAACAGCACCTACAGATGGTGCTTCTACGAGAGAAACCTCATAGGAGATCCTGAAACACCCAGTCTGACCTGGAAGCCACCACCAGATGACAGAGTCGTCATTACCAACCCACAAGATGGACAGTGGATATGTTGTGGACCAGTGCTCATCACAGTATCTACCACAGGATGCATTGACACAGTTGAGTTCTACATTGACAGTACATTAGTGTTTACCGATACTGCAGCACCCTTCGAGTACCTCTGGGATACCACCCAGTACCCAAGTGGGCAGCACACTATCTTGGTAAAGGGCTACTGCTCCGGCGCATTCATGGACGACGACATGATTACTGTCATCACAAATGTACCTCCAATATACTACGTTACCATTACCTACCCACGTGATGGACAAACTGTATCCGGTATTGTCACTGTAACCACAGAAACTAACTGTGACGAAGTGAGGTTCTACCTCAACGGTAAATTGAAGCACACAGATTACACTGCACCCTTCACCTGGGATTGGGACACCACTCAGTATAAGGGCAAGAAGTTAAAGGCTGAAGGATATTGCTCTGGCGTGTTGGTGGACTCAGATCAGATCAAAGTCAAAATCAGCAATTCCAGTATTGCGCTCCTCTCATTGTTGGTGTTTTTCTTATCTGCAGGAATCTACAGAAGACGCTAATCTTTTTATTTTTTTTATTTTCAATTTTTAATCAATTAATAGTTGCTCATTTTACCACAGTACTAATATATCATTGATTCTTACATTTGAGCTCTTTCTCTTGAGATTTAATGAATAATAGAGCACAAAGATTGTTAATTTGTGATAATAATAGGTTTGAAGATCAAAAAAAGTTGTTACACGTGTAACAAAAGTGAGACATACACGTAAGGTGAGACACCTCCAGTGGGGAAGTTATATATATCCTTTGAAGGCAGACACAAAATATGAGTGATATCCTCTCTACAGCTCAGAAATCTTCAGCTTCCTTTGCTTTGGTGCGGCGCCACAAAAGGGAGTACCTTCAAATAGGTATCAAGGAGGGAAAGATCACCCAGATGTCAAGCTCTCTTGTTGACGGTCTTGGAGTGAGATGTTTAATTGAGGGCTCCTGGGGATTTGCGTGCAGTACTGATGTACAAGAAGGTGATAGATTAGTGGAAAAGGCGGTGAAAGCTGCTGGAACATCTGCTGCACAAAAGAGGAGAAAGTGTGATTTAGCTTTCTCACCTGCTGTAAAGGGGACGTGGGAATCCCCTGTTAACCATCCTGTGACTTATGAAGCTGTAGAAGATATTATAGGGTATATTAGAGAGGCAGATGCCTGTGCTGCTGAATACCCTGAAATTATTTCTAAACAGATCAGTTTTCTTTCCACCTGCGACAAAAAAGAGATAGCTACATCAGAAGGGGCATTTGTGAACCAGAGAGAGTATCGGGTATTCTGTACTGCTGCTGTGACAGCCAAAGTTGCAGGAAGAAGGGCCACTGCCAACAATGCAGTGGGCGGCCAATACGGAACAGAATTTTTCAGAAAAGATGATCTAAGAAAAATGGTGAAAAAAGAATGTGAGAGAGCTCTCCGGCTGGCTACTGCTCAAATGCCTCCTGCAGGGAGAACGAAGGTGGTTTTAACGCCAGACGTGGCATCAGTTCTGGTACATGAGGCAGTAGGGCACACAGCTGAGGCAGATGTAGTTTTGGGAGGTTCTTATTTATCTGGGAAACGAGGCGAAAAGGTAGGTAATGAGTGCATAACGTTGATAGATGATGGGACCTATGCACATGGGTTCGGTTCCTACGGGTTCGATGATGAAGGTGTCCAGTCGCAGAAGACGTACATCATTGAGAAAGGGATTCTGAACCACTACCTCCATGTCCGAGAAACAGCTTTGAATAGTCCTACAGGAAATGGGAGAGCCTGGCTGTACTCGCGGGAGCCCTTGATCAGGATGACCAACACGTATTTAGAGCCCCAGGACTATACTTTTGAAGAGTTAATTCAGGAAGTAAAAGATGGATTGTTGTTGAAGGGGATTACCTCCGGGTTAGCAGATCATTTTGGGAACTTCACTTTGCACGTGCTTGAAGCCCAGAAAATTGCGCATGGATCCCTCTCAGATATGTACTACTCAGGAGTTACTGTTTCTGCCAATGCATTTGATTTACTCGCTCACATGTCTGCAGTGGGTGACACATCCACGTTTAAGGTGGTCCCTGGCGTTTGTGGAAAGGGTGAGACAGCTTTTGTAGGCATGGGAGCTCCTGCGCTGGTTACTGCAATGGTGGTGGGAGGTGAAGTGTAATGGATTGCCACAGATACGGGGAAAAGGTAATATCTTTCTGTTCTCGAATAGTATCAGAATGTGAGGTCTGCATTGAAGATAGAACTGAAAAAACAGTAACCATACAAAAGGATGAAATAAAGAGTGAAAGAGAAAAACACGAAATCACTATGGGATTGCGAGTATTTGCAGGAAAAAGGAAAGGATTCAAAGCTGTTACCCTTCCTCAGAACCTTGAAGAGGTTGCAGACAGTGCAGTTACCCTTGCTCGCCACAGTGAGAAGGATGAAGACTGGCACGGTCTCCCTTTGCCAAAACCTGTGGCTGCAGTAGATATTTATGACCAAAAAGTGGCTGAAATCAGCATAGAAGAGCTTGTGGAAATGTCCACACTGCTGAAATCTCCCTTTCCAGAAGTTTTCATAGATTCTGCACGAGTGACAACATTTGCATCGCACATGTACATCATGAACTCACAAGGAGTGAACCACGCCTATAAAGCTACCAAATGCTACATTTTTTTGTTGTGCCTCCCACAAAAGGGGGAAGCTTCTGCCGCCATGGACTGGGCACTGTCCAGGAAACTAGATATTGATTGCGAACTTTTAGCTGAAAAAACTGCCAGAACAGTAAAAGATTCCTTAAAAGCGAAATTGTTGAAGGAAAACTTCAAGGGAGAAGTCTTATTTTCAGAAAATGTATGCTCCCAGGTTTTCATGAACTCTCTGGCTGCTGCTGTAAATGCAGAGAGTTTCAAAAGAAATGTGAGTCCTTTCAAAGAGAAGATGAATGAGAGAGTAGCTTCTGGTAATATAACAGTGACTGATGATGGGCTCCTTCCTGAAGGTGTGTGCTCTGCACCTTTTGACAGAGAAGGTAATCCCTGTCAGAAAACACTTGTGATTGACAAGGGCATCCTCGGTGCGATACTGCACAACGAGTACACCGGCCGCCAGTATCATACAGAATCCACAGGAAATGCAGTGGGGAGTGCTATGGCAGAACCGCTTGTAGGGATAACCAACCTCATTTTAACACCAGGTGAACACTCGACAGAGGAGATCATTGAGACCATGAAAAAGGGGATGTACATTCTGGGGCTTTCAGGAGGCACTGATGTTACCACAGGACGGTTCAGCGGTGTTGTCCCCCACGGGTATTACATTGAGAAGGGGGAAATTAAATACCCTGCCCGTGCTTTGATCAGTGGGAACAGCTTTTCCAGCTTGTTAACTGTTCATCTCTTGGGTGGAGAACAGAAACCCAACCTTGAAGGAATGTATGGAGTCCCTTTGTTGGTGGAAGGAATTAATATCATATCAGGTTCTGGTTAGTTTATTACAAGGACTTATGTAGTGTGTACATTTTATGCCCATCTTTGAGGTTTCCAATCCAGTTATTCCAGATATCACAGCTTCATTTTTATAACAGGGAAAAGGTGATGAAAGAGGCTCGCCTTGGCACAAGAACAACAAGGTCATAACCCAGAGGGATCAGGCTCTGCACTTGTCTGTACAGAAATGTTTCTGGCATCTTTTCTTTTGGTGATTGTGAGGGAAAGAATGGTGCCAATACAGACACCTCACGAAAGACTTTCATGCAGACACCTCACGAAAGAGTCTTGCCAGTCCTTCTTCCAGGTTTATTCTCGGCTCAAATCCCAATATCTTTTTAGAAGCAGTTATATCTGCTACACTCCTCGTAATGTCGCCCTTTCTTTCTGGAAGGTGCATCACCTTAATAGTTCTGTGGGTGAGTTCTTCCAGGATTCTTATCACATCTTTGATGGATGTTTCTCTCCCTGTTCCTACATTGATGACGGTAGCAGAAGCCTGTCTGCAGAGGGCAGCCAAAATATTAGCTTTTGCCACATCTTCCACGTGAATGAAATCCCGTGTACAGCTCTCATCGCCATAAATCGTCACTGGTTCACCTTTTACAAGTCTGTCTGTAAACAAGGCTATGACACCAGCATTGGGGAAGACTAAGTTTTGGTTTTTCCCATACACGTTGAAGTACCTTAAAGCGATGCTTTCGATTCGGTAGAGCGAGTAATACAGCCTGAGATATTCCTCGCACACTTTCTTTGCCAGCCCATAGGGTGTTACAGGGTTTAAGGGATGGGTCTCTTTGAGAGGAATTGTCTGTGGCTCACCATAGACGGCAGAAGAGGAAGCAAAAACCACTCGTGGTACATCTTTTTTCCTGCATGCTTCCAGTATGTTTAACGTTCCCAAAATGTTTACGTCAGCGTCAAAAAGAGGGTTTTCCAAAGACGTACTGATGAAGGCTTGGGCAGCTTCGTGAAAAACTACATCTATGTCGTTAAATTCAGTCTCTATACCCCTTTCTCTTATGTCTCTTTTTGCACAAATGACTTTGTCTTTGATCCCTCCAATATTTGTAAGGGTTCCAGATGAGAGGTCATCAATTATTTTGACTTCATTTTCTTTGGACAACTGTTCAGCTAATTGGGAGCCTATGAAGCCGCAACCTCCTGTTATCAAGATTCTTTTTTCTTTTAGCTCCATCTAAACCTCCTGATGTCTTTTTCTCGCGAGATCCTCTCTTAGCTGCCCTAACTCCAGAATAGCAGACTCACTCCCATTTAGACAGAAGAATTTCGTTTCTTTCTCCTTCTCGTTAGCAATTTTTTCCACAGCTCTCCTGTAGACCGCCGCCACATCTGCAACATGCAGAAAATTCTTGGACTGCGTTCCAGGTTCATACACTGCTAGATCATCATTTTTTAATGCTTTTTCCACAACCCTATTTATGAGAGTTTCCTTTTTAATTGTTGCTCCCTTAATTTCGTGAACTCCGTACACATTGCTCCTTGATAACCACATCAGAAGGAAAATTACCCTTTCAGAACTGCACTAGCATTCTCCTCACATTGTTACACGTGTAACAATTTTAGCTGTATTCCAAATTGAGACATTCAAAAGATCAATTTCTGAGATTAGTACCCTCAAGCAGAATATCCTGCAGCAATCAGTCAAAATAACCTAATGCAGATAACCGGTCCTTTATCTTCTCTTCCTCTTCTTCTGTATACAGATGCTGATATACCTCTCTTTGGGATTCTACAGGCTCCTTTCTTAAATGGAGCTCTCTGTCAAATATTTCTTTCATGACAGTTCCATCCATATCGGAAGGTACAGGTACTCCCAGAATGACCAAAAGAGTGAAACATACGTCAAAGATGGAGCGTTCCTGCAGCCTTCCCCTGTTGAGTATTGGAAATGGTAGAAAATAAATAGAAAAGACGATTTTGTTACACGCACAACAAAAGTGAGACAAGCACTAACGAGTTAACAATCCCTTTGTACCAAATCTTTTTTAATACCTTTTTGAAAGTGGTGCCAAAGCTTCACGTGAGAAAATGGAAAAAATAGATATAGCAGCGGTGGATCTGTCCATCAAAAAGATAGCCAAAGGTGCAGGAATAATATTTGCAGGCACAGTAACAGGTATGGCTGTCCAGCTCATCAACAGAATCCTTATTGTGAGATCCATTTCCATGGCAGATTATGGTATATTCTCTCTGGGGCTTGTTCTTTTCGGTATAGCAGGGACAATGTCACAAGGGGGGTTCCACATGTCAGTACCGCGGTTCCTCGGTTACTACCGTGGAAAAAAGGATGAGAACCGTATCAGGGGTGTCATAAGATCCTCTTTTCAAGTACAGGTTTTCTTGGGGATTGCATTTTCCTTCATTTTATTCTTTGGAGCAGGTTACATCGAGAATTTTTACCAGATGGAAGGATTAAAAATGGCGCTACAGATTTTTGCTGTGGGAATCCCTTTGTTTGACCTCATTCACATAATTATCAATATTTTCAAAGGGTTTGACAACGTGAACCCCACCTTATACTTCAACAATGTGATGCTGGTGGGGCTACGGTTTCTGTTCCTCCTTGCAGCAGCCATGGTGGCACCTTCCTTACCGTATATACTGGCAGCATACGTAGGAGCATTAGCTGGCACTGCTGTATCTGCTGTGGTCTACTACAAATGGAACAACCCTGTAGTGAGAGGTGAAGCCGCTCCTATGGGAAAAGAGCTGCTCCTGTTTTCTCTTCCTTTATTCGGAACCGTTTTTCTTGGTCAATTGATGAATTGGACAGACGTGCTCATGCTGGGATATTTCACCTCTGCCGATTTAGTGGGGTTATACAGTGGAGCTGTCCCTTTGTGCGGGATACTGCCCATTTTCTTGAGTTCTGCAGGGGTTATTTTTGTACCAGTGCTGTCAGTGCTGTACTCCCGAGGACAGTTATCAGAGATGAAAAAAGCCTATTCTACAGTAACGAAGTGGATATTCTCTGCTACCTTACCGTTTTTCTTAGTAATTTTCATTTTTCCTCAGATGGTTTTAACCTTTTTTTTCGGGAGCACTTACCAAGGAGCTCATACTGCGTTGAGGGTTCTATCGTGCGGGTATATGTTCCACGTTTTAATGGGTCCCATCGGGCAGAACCTGGTGATCTTTGGCAGGCCACGATTACTCTTGGTTAACAACACTGCAGGATTACTCCTAAATATTGGGTTGAATTTGTTGTTGATACCTCAGTATGGCATAAATGGGGCAGCCACAGCCACATCTGTCACTTTTGTCTTTCTCAACGTTCTGGCGCTCCTGCAGGTTTACCGGATTTCTGGGATGCATCCCTTTTCCCACAACTACGTGAAGCTGCTGGGTTCTTCTCTGGGTCTTGTGGTTTTGGTTACTGCTTTATTCAGGTATGTTACTGTATCTTACTGGATACTTCCTGTGGTGTTCGTAGTGTGTGTCGTGTCCTATGTTCTGGTAGTATTGGTTACGAAGAGTTTTGATAGAGAGGACATTGTACTGCTCAAAACACTGGAACGGAGGACAGGGCTGGACCTGACGTGGTTGAAGAAGATACTGAGCAAATTTCTTTGATTTCTAATTTCTATTATCGTATGCTGAAATGTTGAATGCAAACCTCTGAGTGCGGTAATTATGCAAATATAAGCAGCAGTTTGAGGATTCTTCTGCAAATTTCAGAGTTAAAACAAGCTGAGTGCTTCAAATGTGAGGGTTTTGTTCAATTGGGGGAAGAGGTTGGAGGTTCTCAATCCAGAACAGAATACAGTGTTATTCGGTGAACAGAGGATGAATATTGCTTATTTTTTGATCGATTTAAGAGGCTGGAATGGAACAAGTCTGGTACTTGTTTGCTCTTTCTGCAAGGTTGATTGTCGAAACGATGGAACAAGGGTGGTAATATGATTTCGGCATTAGACGATATATTAGAGGATTTCTCTTTGTATTTGAGAGTTGAGAAAAGGATATCTGAGGGAGTAGCAAGGAACTATTGCTACTCAGTGAAAAGGTTTGTGAAATGGGCGGATACGTTGAATCCAGAGAAGAAGCATGCAGTGAAATACTATGATGCGCTGTTAAAGGAGAGAAAGAAGGCTTCTACCATTGGCAATATCTTGTATGCACTGAAACATTACTACAAATTCATTGGCAAGGAGCTGGATCTGAAACCTCCAAAGCAGCGAGTGAAGCAGGTGGATTTTCTGACCTTCATGGAAGCCAAGAGTCTGGTGTATAAGATTGATAACTACAGGGATTATGCTATGGTGCTGGTGATGTTATATGGCGGATTACGAGTGAGCGAGGTTTGTAATCTGGACAAGGAGGACATTGATTTTGAGGAGTTCACGATATCGGTGAGAAATACGAAGAACAGGATAGATAGAACAGTGGTAGTTACGGAGAAGTGTATTAGTGCTATAGAACGGTACTTGGAGACCAGAGATGATGCGGAAAAACCTTTATTTATATCTCGGAAGAAGAACAGAATCTCAAGGAATCAGATAAATCGACTGGTGAAAAAGTACGCAATCATGGCGGATCTGAGAACGTACAAGGAAAATGGTACAGTGAAGACAAAGGTTGGCCCTCATACGCTAAGGCATACAGCTGCTACGAACCTGATTGCAGGCGATTGTGATGTAGTGGTAGTTCAACAGCACTTAGGGCATAGAGACATCAAGAGTACGTTGCGATACGTCCATGTAGCTAAGGGTACGTACGGAGACCTGTATAGGAAACATGTTCCGAACTATTAGATTAAAGCTCCTACTTCAGTAGGAGTATTTACTTTTTTATATATTCTTTCTTTTTTACATGGAATTTGATAATACTTTTCCAGTGCTCTCTCGGATTATGTTTATATAGGGTGGATTTAAAATTAATGTAGGTAGTCAAGGCTACCGATTGGATAAAAAATAGAGTTCACTAACCCAGCAGAGGCAATCCCGCTAAGAACGACCTCCGCTGGGGGTGAAGGTGATTACGATGTTCGGAAAAGAAATCACCTCCACCAATACAGATATTGGTGAGAGGGTATATAAGAGTAATGATCTCTTTGAGATCAAAAGGATAGATAGACAAACAGCTTTGAAGCTGAATATTAAGCAACAACCTGATTTTCCTGGGTTAGGAGCTTTTGAGACCTATCTGATTACTCAAAAAGGAATTTCTCCCAGAGTTGCCAGAAACTACTTTTATTCAGTGAGAAAATTTGTGAGATGGGCGAATACTGATGATCCTACCGAAGCTGAAGCTACGGAATACTACCATTATTTACAAGGACAGGGCTATGCCAATTCTACGATTGCTAACATTGTCTATGCTCTAAACCATTATTTCCAGTTTCTGGGGAAGAAAATCAAGTTAACACCACCCAAAAGCCACAAGAGACAGCCTAATTTCTTGACGGTGGAGGAAGCCCAGGATTTGGTGAAAGTGGTTCCCAACTTGCGAGATCGGGCCATTGTCATGGCATTGCTTTACAGTGGCATGAGAGTCAGTGAATTATGCAATCTTGATTTTGACGATCTCCATCTGGAGGATCAGGAAATTGTTGTCAAGGATACAAAAACATACCGTGATCGAAAGGTTGTTATATCAGAAAAATGTGTTAAAGCTTTTAAGGAGTACTTTGAGTCCTTACCTGCCTCTGATAAGCAAGCAGTGTTCTTATCTCGGAGAGGAAGACGGATCTCTAGGAATCAGGTCTATACTTTAATCAAAAAGTATGGAAGATTGGCAGGAATTCAGAAGAATGTTACTCCTCATGTGCTGAGACACACTTTGGCTACGAACATGATTGCTCTTGGGGCATCTATCATTGAGGTTAAAGAACAACTGGGGCACCGGAGCTTGGAGAGTACGTTGCAATACGTTCATTTGCAGATTAACCAGAGAAAGACGTTATACGAGGCACATTGTCCACAATTCTAACAGAAATAGAGAACTAGAGGTATTATCATTGATATCTACTTGTATAAGTCATGAGGGGGTAACATGTTTATTCCAAAAGGCTCAGAGCCTGAAAGCCCCAAAGAGCGTTTGGCTAGATATGGTGCAGATTCCTTGTCGATCCAAGAGCTTTTGGCAGTATTGCTTTTTCCAGGGCACAATAAAGATAAGGCAACTGAGATTGCTGTCAATCTGCTAAAAACCTTTGATTGGAATTTGATAGATTTGTTCACCGCCACAACCAACGAGCTGACGCAAGTGAAAGGTATTGGCTTTGCAAAAGCCTGCCAGATCAAGGCCATCTTTGAAATGGGGAACAGAATCGAATCATACTTTAAAGAATTTCACCCAAAAATTGAAACAAAGGAGGATGTAGTAAAACTGCTGGCACCACACATGAGATATTTGAAACAGGTAATATTAAGGTGGATAATACCTTGACAAATGTGGTCTTCCCTGCTCCATTCGGTCCAATTAATCCAAAAACCTCCCCCTTACGAATTTCCAAACTAACATCATCTACAGCTTTTACTATTTCACGGCTTTTTCGGGTTATTCTGCTGAGAATACCACTCCCCTGTTTTCGTTAAGTGAAATACTTGCACAGATTATGAGTCTCAATCATTGTAGTTGTCTCGTGGAGTTCCTTTAAAAACTTACTGGTTGCTGGCTACAGGGACCATGTTCATGCTTCAGCATCTCTAACCAACGTTAAATTCTTCCCCTTCACTCAATGCTAAAACGTGGATGGTCGAATCCTCTTCCACGTTATCCAAAGAAATCTACAGACGTTGTATACCAGCGATGCAGAGAATAATTTGTGAACCCACATCTGTACTATCTGTACTCCATCACCCAACAACCGGGCTACTTCAGGACATGACATGCCTTGGGCCACTAACAAGATAGCATGCAGTCTATGGTCATGCCGAGCATCTTTGAATCTTCGTATCTCACCCTGCATGCTCGTTTGGTATAGTGCCATCTATCAAAAAGGCTTTTCTGGAGAAAGTTCAGGTTTGCACTAAAATCGCAAACCCAAAGTTTATAAAGCACCTCTCAAATTTGATATGAGCAATACACATTGCCCGAAGTACAAATGTGCTGGAATAGATCAAAACAGCAAATTGGCTCGTTTATTGGAGAAAATTTCCAAAAACATCAGAACCCTATGAGCCGAGCGCCGAGGAGGGGCGCTATACAAGGTTAATCTGTTCAGAAACCTTGCTGGAAAGTAAATACCCAAGAAAATGAGGTGAGGAAATGGCAGGAGAATCAGGTGCAGTATCGGTTGAGAAATACAACGGTATAGCATCAGATCTTATTGGTCTTATACACCAATCAGCTGAGGCATTCTTAGATACAGTGGATTGTACTCCACAATTCCACTGGAAGGACAATTTGGCAGGGGATCAATGCTTTGAAGAGCAAGGGGCTGGAACTCCGCCAACAGGAACTGACCATATATGGGTGGATACTGTTGACATTGTGTTCTTCGCCGGACATGGCAACCCGAATGGACCTGTTTTCGGAGTCACTAATTTCGATGATGGTCAAGCAAAGCCTGATGAAGTGAGGTGGGGAAACATTGATTTAGAATGGATAGCATTTCATTCATGTAGTATACTTCATCATTCAGGCGGTAACAATGTATTTCAGAGATGGAGAGACGCATTCCAAGGACTTCACTATATACTGGGATTTCGCACTACTGCGTGGACATGCGGAGATACCTTAGGCAGACGTTTTGCTGAGCTTTTGAATGCTGGCGAGAGAATAAATCGTGCTTGGATTAGAGCAAGCCGAGAAAC
>Ga0209427_10004843_pt1 | contig 15490 bp, 14 predicted proteins | sample DeeMarSWOR136_30_FD_187465 | JGI IMG/M metagenome (GOLD analysis project Ga0209427, IMG submission 187465) | Marine sediment microbial communities from White Oak River estuary, North Carolina - WOR-1-36_30 (SPAdes) (version 2) | ecosystem: Environmental > Aquatic > Marine > Intertidal zone >...
TCCCCTGTGTTACCGATGGGCAATTAGCCAAGTTAGCCGAGGTCTCTCATTTCGTCAGCGAAGCGGCCAATCTCGCCCCTGATCCCTTTGCCCCCTATGTCGGAACCAGCGCATTCACCCATAAGGCTGGTTACCACGTTGACGGCCTGACCAAATGGTCTGATGCCTACCAACACGTCGATCCAACCTGGGTAGGCAATCAGCAGAGGACGGTTGTTTCCGACCTTTCCGGCAAGGATAATATTATCCATAAAGCCCAAGAAATAGGCATCCACCTCCCGGAACAAGGCAAAGAGATACATCAACTCCTGGAACAGATCAAGTTACTGGAAAGCCGCGGTTTCCAGTATGAGAATGCCGAGGCTTCATTCGAGCTGCTGCTCCAGCGGACCAAGCCCGATTACCAGCCGCCCTTTGAACTGGTTGATTTTATGGTTGTAATCGAGGCCAGACGCCGCCTACCCACCCGCAATACCGAAGAAGAAACGCTGGCCGAAGCAATGATAAAGGTAAGGGTAGGCACCGAAGTCTTTCATACCGCCGCTGAAGGCAATGGCCCGGTTAACGCCCTGGATGAGGCACTCCGTAAAGCCCTTCTGCAATTCTACCCCAGTCTAGCCGTCGTCAAGCTGGTTGATTACAAGGTCCGTATCCTGGAAGAAAGCATTGGCACCGAGTCCCAGGTCCGTGTTCTCATCGAGTCCAGTGACGGCTCCGAAGAATGGCGTACGGTCGGCAGTTCTACCAACCTGATTGAAGCCAGCTGGCTGGCCCTTGCCGATAGCCTTGAATTCTGGCTACTCAAACACCGGGATAAAGTATAATTCACCATTTGTATTACCATCTTTCCCGAAGGATAGTATTATATCTAAATAATGATCCCTCGTAGTATAATACTCGCTGTTTGGTATTGGAGGCTATTATGATGAAAATATTCCTCGTTATAGCTACCGCTCTTGTCTTAATTACCCCCCTCAGTGCCTGTGGGCAGGAAGCTACGACACAGGAGATAATCGACGGTGTAATACAATCACTATCTGATATCAATACCTACCATTGTGATATGGATATGTCCATGAATATGGCCGGTGAAGGTGGTGGTGAGACGGTTGATGTTAGTATGGATATGAAGCTAAATGCTGTTATTGACCTTGAGAATGCCAAGATGAAAGCTAATATTACCATGAATACATCTGACCCCGATGAAGGTGACAGAGAAATGGCAATGGAGATGTATATCATCGGTGAGATAACTTACATGATGATGGATATTCCCTTATTGGGACCTATGTGGGTAAAGGCACCAATGCCGGCGGGGTATTACCAAACAATGGGACAGGTCAAACCCCAGGTAGACCTCCTCGAAACAGCCCAAATCGAGTTGCTGGGTAGTGAAACGGTAAATGGCATAGATTGTTACCTGCTAAAGGTTACTCCAGATATAGAGCTGCTGTGGAAATTGGCTTTACAGCAAATGGAATCACCCAGTAATGGAGCAGCTTTTACTATCGATGAAGAATTACTCAGTAATATGCTCCGCAGTTACTCGGTAAAGCAATGGTTCGCCAAAGATACCTATTTCCTGGCTAAGGCAGATGTCAGTTTATCCCTGGAAATTACCCCTGATTCTATGGGCTTCACAGAAGAAGAGGAAGGCTCAATCACCATGGACATTACCATGATTTTGTTTTCCTATGACTATAACCAGCCGGTTACTATAGAGCTCCCCCCAGAAGCTGCTGAAGCAACAGAGTTTCCAATGGGGCTTTAATGCCTTTAAATGCATACCAAATTCTGCCTTTTATTTTATTATAGGGGTTCACAGTGCAATAATGCCTTCTTACCTTGGTATTGCGTCGTTGCTCATTTGCGCAATTGAGCAATTACTCTCTCATTGAGTTCTTCGTCAGTCTTGACTCCCCGCACATCCAGATTAGTACTACTGAATGCCCTGACCATGGCGGCAACGAGCCTGGTCTTGCTGATCTTGTTCCCCCCGCTGAACTTGGCCGTCGAAGAAAGGTTTTCCAGATACCTGTCTTCCTCACGGTTGAGGAATACAGACAGTTTAATCACAGATACGCTGGGTGGTTCCTCCATTTCTTTTACCGGTACAACCGGTTTTCCCGCACCGGTAAGCCGGTCCAGTGCGGTCCCGTAGGCAAGTTCCTCCGTTATGCGAGCTCGCTTCATTTCATCACCTCTTTTGTGAGCAATCGATAGGCATCAGCCCCGGGCGAGTTGGGGGCATAGGTAAGAATTGAATCCCCGGTCGCCGGGGCTTCTTTGAATCTGACACTGGTGGGAATAAGGGTATCGAACACCCTTATTTTACTGCCGAAAGCCCTCCTGGTAACATCTATCACCTCTTTACAGTGCAGAGTACGTGAATTGGTCATGGTAAACAGTATGCCGGATATTTCCAGGCCCGGATTAAGCTTTTCTTTCACCGTAATGATGGTGCTCAATAGAAACGCCAGACCTTTCATGGCCAGAAAGTCAGCCTGCAGGGGTATCAGCACCTCATCAGACGCGGAGAGGGCGTTTATGGTTAAAAGCCCAAGACTGGGCAAGCAGTCTATCATTATGAAATCATATGAATCACGAACCGGCTGTATTACCTCTTTAAGTACCAGTTCTCTGGAATATACCCCCACCAGGTCAAGTTCAGCCTGTGAAAGCTCGATGTTAGCCGGGACGATATCAATACCTGCCTTGCCTGTTGGTACAATCACGTCACCGATTGTGGTGCTACTATTATTCCTGACAGTACTCGCCAAGGCATCGTACCCGGTTAGTTTTAATTTATCGGGGTCAAACCCCATAGTGATGGTAAGGCTGGCCTGCGGGTCCCAGTCAACCAGCAGCACCCTTTTACCGTACTCGGTGAACCCCTCGGCTAGAGCTGCTGCTGTTGTCGTCTTGCCGACACCACCTTTCTGGTTGGCAATACAGATAACCGGCATAATAAAGCTCCTTGTTGCCGATTGTAATATATTTACGCAATTGCGTCAATACTCTATTGCGCAACCGCGTATAAAAAAGCTGCCCCCATGATATGTACTGGTGATATTTGAACCTGTCAGCAAGGTATCAAAAAGAAGCCAAAGATGGGGGTTACTCTACTGTTTCCCGCATAATATCTTAAGGAAAGATAGCTACCGGGGAGACCTCCCAACCGATAACGCCGCTACTACCACATATCCGTGCTAAGGTACTTCCAGCCCCCATCTGCTATTATCATCACGATATTACCCTCATCCATCTCGCCGGCCAGCTTAACCGCCTGGTGCGTTACAGCCCCCGAAGAAAACCCGCTGAAAATACCCTCTTTCTCCAGCAGGTCTCTCGCCCCCGCCGCCGCTTGCTGGCTGGTAACCACCGCCCTCTGGTTTACAAGGCTTAAATCCAGTACCGGCGGAACATACTCTTCAAGACACCTTAACCCTTGAATAGTATCACCAGGAGGTGGCTCCACACCGAAGACCCTGATACTTGGGGAGTTCTCTTTCAGCCGTCGTGCCACACCGGTTATAGTACCCCCAGTGCCAATACCGGCGATCAGAACGTCAATCCGCTCATAGGGAAAATCCTCCAAAATCTCAACACCGGTGGTCTCGTAATGAGCCTGTGGATTAGCCGGATTGGCAAACTGGTCGGTTAAAAAGTACTTCTCACTATCAAGGGCCATCTCATTAGCCTTATCAATAGCCCCCTGCATCCTAAGGGTGCCATCACTGAGAATTATCTCAGCATTGTAGAGTTTTAATAGCTGCTGCCTTTCTATGCTCATACTATCGGGCATCACAATGGTAACCCGGTAACCTCGAAGGTGTCCCAGCCAGGCCAGGGCTATACCGGTATTACCGCTGGTAGCTTCAATTATGGTCTTCTCCCTGGTCAGTTCACCACTTTGCTCCGCCACATCCAGCATGTATTTGGCTATCCTGTCCTTAACACTGGCGCTTCCCCCCATATTCTGTCCTTCCATTTTAGCCAGAATTTTAACCCTCTTGTTCGGGCTGAGGCCAGGCAATTCTACCAGTGGCGTATGGCCAACCGCTGCAACCGGGTCTTGAAAATACATCCGTCTCTCCTTTATCGTCCTACCAAGATAAAATATCCTACCCTTTAATTACACCCATTGGCACCGCCTTGACTACTTTCAGGGAGATGCCAGCTTTATCGGTCACCTCAACAACATCGGAAACATCCTTGTAAGCCTCCGATGCCTCCTCCGCTAATGATCCCCGGCTGGCTGCTTTAACCGTAATCCCCCGGGCGGCCAGAGTCTGGGCAATATCGACCCCCTTGAGACTGCGTTTGGCCGCCGAGCGGCTTTGCACCCGTCCGGCACCGTGGCAGGTGGAGCCGAAGGTCTCCTTCATTGCCAGCTGGGTACCTACTGCGACATAGGAGCACCGCCCCATATCGCCGGGGATAAGAATCGGCTGACCAATATCTCGGTAAACAGAAGGAATGTCAGGGTGATTAGGAGGAAAAGCCCTGGTAGCTCCTTTGCGGTGCACGCATAGAGCCTGCTTTTTACCTTCCACATTATGTTCTTCGATCTTGGCGATATTATGCGCCACGTCGTAAACTTGCTCCAGCCCCAGCTTCTGCCGTCCCCCACCCAGCACCTTGCTGAAAGACTCTCGTACCCAGTGGGTAATACACTGTCGGTTCGTCCAGGCGTAGTTGGCCGCCCCGGCCATAGCCGCCATATAGTCCCGCCCCTCTGCCGACTTCACCGGCGCACAGGCAAGCTGGCGGTCGGGCAGGTCAATGCCATACTTCTTCACCGCCCCGTTCATCAAAGCGATATAATCATCACAGACCTGGTGACCTAGGCCCCGAGAACCGGTGTGTATCAGGACCAGCACCTGCCCCACTTCATCGATACCCATTACCCGGGCGATGTCCTTATCATAGATCTCAGCCACCACCTCCACTTCCAGGAAGTGGTTCCCCGAACCAAGCGTCCCCAGCTGCGGTATACCGCGTTTCTTGGCTCTATTGCTCACCTTTTCCGGGTCAGCCCCTTTGATGCAACCCGATTCTTCACTTAGCTCGATGTCTTCTGCATCGCCATAACCCCTGGCCACGGCCCACTGACTGCCCTTTACCAGTACTTCATCGAGCTCCTTCTCACTGACCCTCAGCTTACCCGAAGAACCCAACCCCGAAGGGACATTAGCAAAAAGCTCGGAGACCAGCTGCGAAATCTTGGGCCTGACTTCATCCTCGGTAAGATTGGTGCGCAGGAGCCTGACACCACAATTGATATCAAAACCGACACCCCCAGGTGATACCACGCCGTCCTGCGCCCTGGTACCAGCCACACCCCCTATTGGGAATCCGTAACCCCAGTGTATGTCAGGCATAGCCAGTGAAGAACCGACAATGCCGGGTAGGAAAGCCACATTGGCCACCTGCTGGAAGACCTGTTCCTCCCAGATATGGTCGAGCATAGCCTTACTGGTATAGATAAGACCGGGTACCTTCATCCCCTCCTTATAACCGGGGGGAATCTGCCAGCGGTATTCATCTATCTTATTTACAATCTCAAGCCACGGCGCTGACATACCTTACTCCATTAAATATCAAACAGTACCTGAACCCTGTAGCCGTCATTCTCATCTATCTTCAGCATATGGTAGGTAGCTGCCTTTATACCCGTCTTTAGTTGATGCTTGGCAGTGTTTACTTCTTCTCCATAAGCCACTGCCTTCAGTGATGTATTGGTGAGTTGCTGAATATCAAAAACCTTTAATAATATATTCTCGGTATCAAAGATATAAATAAGCTCGTTTAACCACCTGACCAGCAAACTCTCCCGGTCCTGAGCGTCAATCTCAATTTCGCGATATATGACTTCCTCCACATCTTCCAGCTCCGTAATCAGACTAAACAAGGCTTTGCCAGCATTGGCGAATGCCTGGCCTATATCAGCACCACGGGCTATAACACCAACATCAGCGGTATGCTCTAATATTTCAAATTCATCAACCAAAGTCAGCCATTATCTATTGAAAATTATTCAACAGTCTGCTATACTACAACTTTACAAATAAATTATATCACTTGCTGTTCCAAACATAAATAACACCAATACCATTTGAGGGATAATAGAAGTAGCGGCAAAGCACAAGCGGAAATTACACACTTCCCCGGCCAATCCCCATGAGTACCAGAGAACGGAATAGTAATCCATAATGTGGCGGTCAAAACTGGTATGAATAGCACACACGGCGTTAAACAGCCGGTCCAGGTTTCTTGACAGGTTTGGGCTACTGCTATAAGATATATCGTGATATAATTAAATGCACGTTTAATATAGGTTTGTAATGTCTAACCCGGTGAGTAAAATATATGCAACAGAAACCACAAAATAGAGGGAAAAAGTAACAGCAGTTAGATATAAATGAAAATTTTATTAAGATTAGTCATTTTCATTCGAGAAAGCTGGTGGTTATTGGCCATTGCCTTTCTCTGCCAGACAGCAACCACAGGCTTCAGTCTGGCTGTGCCCAGGTTACTGGGGGACGGTATTGATGATGTCCTCAGCCAGGGGTCACGCACCGGCCTTATCATAGCGGCTGCTGCTATACTAGGTGCACTGACACTGAGGGGGGCCTTTGCCTACGGGCAGACCTGGTTCAGCCAGCTTATCTCTCAAAAAACATCCTACACCATCCGGAACAAGCTCTTCAATCACCTGCAGAAGCTAAGTTACAGTTTTCATGACCGGGCTCAAACGGGGGAGTTGATGTCGCGGGGTACGGTAGATATAGCGGCAGTACAGATGTTCTTCGGCAACGGATTACTGGGTATAACCCAGATAGTTATCATGTTTACCGGGGTCTCCTGGCTGATATTATCAATGGACTGGAAGCTGGCACTGTTGTGTATGGCAGTCGTGCCACTGGTTGGCTGGCGGTCTATCTACTTCCGTCGCAGTCTTGAGCCTTTATGGATGAAAATCCAGGAACTGATGGCAGCACTGGGCACTGTACTGGAGGAAAGCCTGACCGGCATCAGGATAGTCAAGTCTTTCACACGTGAAAAAGAGGAAAACCAGAAATTTACCACCCGCGCCACCGACCTCTACAACCAGGAGCTCGGAGTTGCCCGTGTCATGGCCATCAATTCACCATTCCTGGTATTTCTAATGACGATACCAATTGCTTTAATAATCTGGTATGGTGGCCGCCAGGTGATAGCCGGCGAACTAACCATAGGTCATATAACGCAGTTTATCCTGTACCTGAACATGATGTTGATGCCTGTCCGACGCCTGGGTTTCATGGTCAACATGCTTTCCCGTACACAAATGGCAGGGCAGCGCATCCTGGAGATACTGGACACCCAGCCGGCCGTCCTGGAAAAACCGGATGCCGTCGACCTGGGCAGATTAAAAGGCCAGGTCACCTTCGAAAATGTCAGCTTCAGTTACGACTCAACCGGCCCGGCACTCGAGGACATCACCTTCAGTGTCCAGCCCGGGCAACTGGTGGCACTGCTGGGTGGGTCGGGCAGTGGCAAGAGTACCATCAGCAAGCTGATATCCCGGTTCTATGATGTAACCAGCGGGCGGATCACTGTTGACGGTACTGATATCCGTGATGCCACCCTGGCTTCACTGAGGAGAAACGTGATTACCTGCCAGCAGGATATCTTCCTGTTCTCAGATACTATCCGCGATAACATCGCCTACGGTTCAGTAGACGCAGCCTCCGATCAAGTAGAGGTTGTGGCCAAAGCGGCCAGTCTCCACGATTTTGTAACCAGTTTACCCGATGGCTATGATACCTGGGTTGGTGAAAGGGGCATCACTCTTTCTGGAGGTGAGAAACAGCGCCTTGCCATTGCCCGTACCCTGCTGATGAACCCCAGTATCCTGCTCCTCGATGATGCCACTTCCAGCGTGGATGCCGGGACGGAACACCTTATCCGCCAGGCCCTGGGTGAACTAATCAAGGATCGCACTACTTTTATAATCACCCACCGTCTGCCGATTATCAAGAACGCCGACCTTATTCTACTGCTTGATAAAGGGCGCATTATTGAGATGGGCAATCACGAAGAACTGATGGCCAAGAGAGGTCATTATTACCAGACATATCAATTACAAATAGCGGTATCTGACGATTTTATAGAGGGTACTTAAGGGAGGAGTATTCATGTTTCACGGTGGCGGTGGCCCACCAATGGGAGGTCCAGGTATGGGAGGTCATGGCGGCGGGCGAGGCAGGGGCCGTGGCGGCCCCGGTGGGGGTCCACCTGGCTCCAGACGTCTTGCCAGTTCTCTTGACGCCGATTACGAAGAAGAACTGGGTAAAGTCTACGACAGCAAGGTTATCACCCGGCTACCCAAATACCTGATTCCAGTCTGGAAACCACTGGGAATTGGTGCCCTTGGGATGCTTATTACTACCATAGCCCAGATAGCGACGCCTTTGCTGATAGCCAAGGCTACTGATGATTATATACTGGCTGGGAACCTTAGCGGGCTCAACATAATTGCAATTATCTTCGTCATCATAGCACTTGCCATCTGGGGTGGCGAATACCTGCACCACATTGGTCTGGCTATTGCAGGACAGAAGATACTTTATAGAATGCGCACCGAGATGTTCAACCACCTGCACCGTCTCTCCATGGCCTTCTTTGACCAGAACAAAGTGGGTAAACTGATGTCACGGGTACAGAATGATGTCTCCCAGCTACAGGAATTACTTACCGGCGGCGTACTCAACCTGCTGGTCAACGTGATTTCACTGGCAGGGATCATCATAGTTATGCTCTCCATGAACCCCAGACTGGCCCTGATAACTCTTTCCGTGGTCCCGATTCTGGGCATTATTGTTGTTATCTGGCAGCAGTATGCCCGCCGTGCCTTTATCAGGGTACGGCAGGCTATAGCCGAGGTTAACGACCGGCTCCAGGAGGGAATCTCCGGGGTCAGGGTAACCCAGAGCCTGAACCGCGAAGACGTCAATTATGAGCAATTCGATGATGTCAACAAGGCCCATTTCGATGCCAACTTAAGTGCTATCCGTCTACAGGCACTGATGCAGCCGACCGTCCAGCTAATGACCGGAATCGCCTACGGCCTACTAATTATCTTCGGCGGGCAGCAGGTCCTGGCCGGAACGATGATGCCAGGCGTTCTTATTGGCTTTATACTCTACATACAACGCTTCTTTGAGCCCGTGATGGCACTGACGATGGAGTACACCCAGCTGCAGAGGGCAATGGCTTCCGGGGCCCGCATATTCGAACTGCTGGACGTCGAACCGGAAATTCAGGATAAACCGGATGCAATCGAGTTGCCCCGTATAGAAGGGGGGATAGACTTCGACCACGTGCATTTTTCCTACCTGCCGGGTCTTGAAGTACTCCACGACATAGACCTGCAAATTAAACCGGGAGAGACGGTAGCCATTGTCGGCCGGACAGGAGCCGGCAAGAGCAGCATGATGAATTTACTCGCCCGCCTTTATGAATTAGAAGACAACGGTGGCAAAATAACGGTAGACGACTACGATGTACGCGAAGTCACCCAGCAGTCACTAAGACAACAAATAGGTATTGTCCCTCAAGACGCCTTCCTGTTCTCAGGGACCGTGGAAGACAATATCCGGTACGGCAATATGGAAGCCAGCCGTGAGGACGTAGTTAAGGCAGCCCAAACAGTCGGAGTCCATAACTTCATTAACACTATGGAGGAAGGCTATGACTCGCAGGTAGGGGAAAGGGGCGGCAACCTCAGTGCCGGGCAACGCCAGCTCGTCTGTTTGGCCCGGGCAATCCTGACCAACCCGCCCATTCTGGTGCTCGATGAAGCTACCTCAAGTGTAGACACCAATGCCGAACGTATTATGCAGGAATCACTGAAACAACTATCAAGAAACCGCACCTGCATCATCATCGCTCACCGATTGTCCACGGTAACCCATGCCGACCGCATCATCGCCCTGGAGAAAGGGGCAATCGTTGAGGAAGGCACCCACCAGGAACTCCTGACTAAAAAAGGCCTTTATTACAGTATGTTCGGTGCGATGAGCACACCCGGCCTGGAATCACCGGATAACTAAATCAACCGGCGGCCTGTCACAAGATAACAGCTGATTTGACCAATAGCAGGCACGGCCAAGTTAAGAATTAAACGATAGATACAACCACAGATTTATCAGAGCAAAGGAATGCCCCAATCCATTGTCACCCGGTAATATCTTGTTCCCTTCCAAATCTATAGTATAATTGCATATAATTATTAGAGGACATCTATACAGTAACAGGCAAAAGCGGGGTGAGGACTGATGAGCGATATTAAAAGTGCCCGTGAGATAGCCGAGGAAAAGGTAAAACAAATAGGTGAGGCTACCGAAGAGGAACGCCTGAAGTGGAAGTATAGCCCTCAGGGTGAGGAGCTTGCCGTGCGGTATCTCAAGGAAGAATGCAGTTTACTGACCGAACTGGGGCAGTACCCGGAAAACGTAAGACCTTTCATTATCGAGGGCGCTAATGAAGTATTAACCAGAAATATCAACCTGCCCAAAGATGAATCGGATAAAAAAACTAACCGAAAGGCGATGGACGGCATAAAGACGCTCAAGAGTGACAAGGTAAGAGTGGAGAACACCTACAGCCAGATAAGAAACATCTTTAGCCACTACACCGAGCAGGGTGGGCAACAGAAAAAACAGGCCTATGAGTCATTAAAGGCCGAAGTTGAGGCCAGAATGCAGCAAGAAATTCAACAACAGCTGGGCACATTTACGGGGGTAAAAATCGATGTGGAAAAACATCCACAATTTCAACACGAATGGCGTAGAATACTGGCCCAACTGGACGCCCAATATATCAATCTTTTAAACGAATACAAGCAGGAGCTTGCAGCTATATCTTAAATACAATAACACCTGTAAATAACGGAGATTGAGACACCATTTTTACCCATGACTGAATAATAGTAGAGAGGTTTCAGTAAAATAATCAGGCATATTGCGGGAAACCGATTATGGAAATAAATGATAAAAGAATCCAGCATGCAGTCAGAAACACCGAGGTGTTGAGAGCACCCAAGCAGAGCCTTTACACCTTCGGTACGACCAATATTTACTACTACCTGGTTACCGAACCGTCTTACCCTGAGCTGATTGAGACCGGAAATGTTACCGAGACTGTGGTCAGGGAAGGCAGGGTAACCGCGGAAAGACCGAGGATTGTTACCCCATACTACCTCTCCAGGCTGGAGGGATTCAGCTTAGAGGCGAGAAGGTATTTCCAGGAATCACTCAATAAATACGGTTCCAATGCCGGAGGTCTGTTTTATACCTACAGTAACGAAACTAAGGAGCTGACTATTGTGTCTGATAACCTGCCCTCAGTAGTGGAAAAACTCAATGCCGAGATTGACAAACGTGGCGACCCCCTGGCAGCTATTATCAAGGGTGAAAATGATCTCTGGGACGTTTCCCTGATGAAGTTCATCTTCGAGGTAACCACCAGCTCCATTGCCGATAATATAGGACAACTGAGTAGACGTGGGCTCCTGGACATGGATGCGGCCGGTATTCCGGTTGACGCCAGGGTCAGAATCAATGAGCTTTTTTCAATGGTCATCCGCGGAGAACGTGACCCCACCGAACTGAAAGAGGAGCTTGACCGCTGGGGTCTCTTCGAGGAGTACCAGGACAGGTTCTTCAATATCTTCCAAAGGAGACGCTAGCGTCATACCGTGAATATCTCGATGATTGAGGCCAGAGACCTTTCTGAAGCGTGGTTTTGTTGCCTGGGTGAGACTCTAACTGAGGGACACGACTATACAGTTGAGCGCGGTAGCTATGCCGGACAGAAACGTAAGGAACTTGAATTCGTGGTCGTCCAGATTAGATACCCGGGCACACGCCCTTTAATACCTGATGTTCCGCAGGGAGTGCCACCCCCCACCTCAATGGAATATATCGAAAGCTACCTCCCCTACCTAATGACGGCACACAAGGCCGAGGGCGAACAGTATACCTACGGGCAGTATCTGGAAAAACAGACTGCCGAAGTTATCCGGATCTACCGTGAAGAAGGCTACAACACCAATCAGGCTTTCATGGCTGTGGGCGATAGCCAGTCAATCTACCTTTCGGACCCCCCTTGCCTCAGGATGATAGATACCCGAATCCACGAAGGGAAACTAAATTTTATCGCCTATTTCCGCTCGTGGGACCTGTGGGCCGGTTTCCCGTCCAATCTGGCCGCCATCCAGCTTCTCAAGGAATACATGTCCGGCGAGATAGGTGTCGCCGATGGTGAACTGGTTGCCATGAGCAAGGGGCTTCACCTTTATGACTATTCCTGGGAGCTGGCACGAGCTACGGTAAGGAAGTATTAATAACCATCCCGCAACAATACTATCATATCCCGGGGCAGCACCAGCCCCAAATTGTAAATCATAGTTTCAAATGCTATTATGGTAGGAATTATTAAGCATTAGGAGGTTACACGGCATGCTCACCGTAATGGAAGCTATTGAGAAGAGAAGGAGTATCCGGAAATTCAAGCCCGATCCGGTGCCCGACGAATTAATCAATCAAATGCTGGAGGCGGCTCGCCTGGCACCGTCAGCCAGTAACCGCCAGCCCTGGCGTTTCCAGATAATAAAAGACCCGGAAGAAAAAGAGAGGGTCTTCCGGGAGACTACCTTCGGCGCGCGGCATATTTTTGAGGCGCCGGTGGTTATCGTCTGCGGCTCAGAACTGCTGACCTTCGTTAAAGGCCACAAACTGGCACCTCCTGGCTCCGAATACTTTGGCGCCGATAGCGACGACTGGGAGAGCATCAAGGAGTTTATCCCTGATGCCCAGTTAAACACCGCCATTGCCGTCGAGCATATGGTACTGGCCGGCACCGCCCTTGGTCTGGCTACCTGCTATGCCCAGAGACTGAGATTCGGCCAGATTGCCCGTATTCTGGGCTGGCCAAGACATATTACCGTCTTCACCCTGTTACTGGTGGGATACGCCGACGAGGACCCGCCACCCAGGCCACGCCTGCCGCTGGAGGATATAATCCTTCGAGAAGGGAAGATACCACAGTAAACCTGGCCATAATTCTGATAACAATAATCCGTTCTACCAGTGAGTACTGCCGGTAGCAACCAACACCGGTAATTCAGATGTTGCTCTTGAAACGGCAATGGAAAGTGAAACCGGTCCTCCTGGCCGGCCTGTTGATACCCTGCCTGCTCTTCAGCAGCTGCCGGACGGACAGGGATTTTGACGATGACCTGAAATCAATTGTGCAGCCGTACCTCTTCAGCTTCGCCCGCTGGGAACTGGGAGCCCTGCTTGACGAGGCAGGCCAGATAATCGGCAAAGAAAACAGACCTGTTAAAAACCCACTGGCCGTGGTAGGGGAATACTTCTCTTCCGTTGACCGCATAAAAACGCTGCGGACAGAAATCGCTCTGGCCGCCACCGCTGACGATAAGGACAAAATGGCTTCGCTGCAGGCCGAGCTGGATAATCTGCAAGACAGGGCAACAGCCCTGGAGGGCATAATAGAACGGATACTCGAGCAGCAGATAAGGGATACCCTGACCCGTCTGGATATCTTTCATCCCGCTGACCAGTACCTGAATTTTAGGGTGAGTTTTCCCCCGGTAAACTTCAAGCTGGAAAAACCGCCACTGGTACTGGTAATCTCTCCCAGAGACAGGATTGAGTCCGTCAGAGAAATCACGCTCCGCCCGGACATCTCCCTGGCGGAAAGAGAGGATATTGAAGCCAAAACCGTTGACCTGGGCGTATCTTCCCTGGTGGTGACCATTGGCGGTCTGGGGGCAACCTACCCGACGCTGGTTACCAACGAGTCCAGTCTAAGGTTCATCATTGATACCGCCACCGAAGAATGGCTGCACCAGTACCTTGCCTTTAAACCCCTGGGATTCTCCTATCTTCTCGACCTGACCGGGATTTCCCCGAACTATGAAATAGCCACCATGAATGAAACCCTGGCCGGCATGGTCAGCGAAGAGGTCGGCTCGATAATATACCAGAGCTACTACACCGAGCATGAAAACAGCACCGATGACATTGAGGAAACAGGACTGGAATTTGACTTTAACCATGAGATGCGAGAGATAAGAAAAACGGTTGATGCTCTACTGGCCGGGGGGGAAATTGAACAGGCAGAACAGTTCATGGAAGAGAAACGGCAGTACCTGTCATCAATGGGATACTATATCAGGAAACTGAACCAGGCCTACTTCGCCTTTCACGGTACCTACGCTGACGAACCGACATCGGTCAGTCCGATCGGGTCCGAACTGCGGCAGCTCAGGGAGCAGGTAAGCTCATTGAAGGAATTCCTCAATCTGGTTGCCGGTATGACCAGCCGCGGGGACCTGAAAAGCTACCTTGAGTAAATAACCCAGGTGCCAGTAACAACGCAGGTAACTTTTATAGCTTACGCCGCCTGGCGCCGGTACTGTTCCGTAATCTCGTTCAGTTTTTGATGGACTATCTTCGGCTCCTTTATTCCCGGCCATAACACTGCCGTCGAACCGCCGGCAGCAGTGACCATCCGTATTGTCCCGTAGTTAAGAACCCTGCCCAGAAGCGGTATCTGCAGATATATGGTCTGAATCTTACTCAGCGAAGTATCAGCACAGGACTTCCCGATTACCCCGGTACGGTTTATTATCCTCAAATTGGTAGCCGTGTAAGTGGTCAGCTTCCATCTCAACCACCTGATTAATATCCCCAGAAACCCGGCAATTATCATGGCAATACCAGCCCAGCCTATTATCGAACGCACCAGTGCCAGCGGGATCAGGTCTGATATGTCATGAACGAATCCCAGCGGTATACTATCAGCAATATAAGTGATGACGATACCAAAAACGGCCAGGAAAACAGGCAGGCCCAGGCGGAGCCAAACCAGAGACCTGGTCTCATATAACGGATATTCTCCTTCAATCAGCATCTCTGCCGGCAGCAAACCCCGAGCGGTATCAGCCACCTCTTCAGTTTCAGTCCACTGACTACTGACCTCAGTAGCCAGCTCCGTGTCTGAGGGCTCGGTAACCCGAGTAACCATATAATACGCTCCCCTTCTTCATCCCTGCATCTGAATCTGGATATTACATAAAGGGCGTATCTTATTGTGTATTGTATGGCGAGGGCACGTAAACCACCCAAACGGCCCAAAGGCAGTGGGAATTTAGTACCATCCGTTGGGGTGACATACTGATATTGACACAATAACTGGCGTAAAAAGGTGTCGAACAGTAGCGAAAAATACGGCTGGCCTGGTTAGGTAATAACGGCTAAAAGACAGGGCAGTACCAAAATGGCCAGCAGACCGGTAAGTAATAGCTTGTAAGTAATTGCTATTCTTAAAAAAGAACCATGATGCCAGAAAAAGTCAGGGTACAAAACCGGGCAATATGAAACCTACCGGAATAGTAACGGTTAAATACATAAAA
>Ga0209427_10004844_pt1 | contig 15489 bp, 14 predicted proteins | sample DeeMarSWOR136_30_FD_187465 | JGI IMG/M metagenome (GOLD analysis project Ga0209427, IMG submission 187465) | Marine sediment microbial communities from White Oak River estuary, North Carolina - WOR-1-36_30 (SPAdes) (version 2) | ecosystem: Environmental > Aquatic > Marine > Intertidal zone >...
TCCACGACCCAGATCTATACCCACGTAACACGGGAACGACTCAAGCAGATTCATGAAAAGCATCATCCGAGACCTTGATTTTGCATGTTCCATCAAGATCCGCCCTTTTCTCCCGCCGGAGGCTGGACTGATGGTTTTCGTATGTCTCGCAAAACTGGGGGGGGACATAAGAAAAGTTCAAACATCTCAGCGTGCTCGGCGGTGAATAGATCATGGCCAAAATCATCGAATTCAAAGAAAAGCCGCCGGCGCCGCCGGACAACTTGCTGACCTCAAAGCCATGGGAATTTCGGTGGGCCGACTGGGGGAGCCAGCACTTTGTTCAGATGCTCAGATCCCAATCGGCTCGTCTGGAAAAACACCGAAGAGAGGTCTACGAACAAGGCAGCCAGGGCGTCTGGCACCTGCCCCCCCACTTTGTGCTCAAAGGGGGTATGGCGTACACGATCCAGGCCGTCTATATCCATCGGTTGAGCGAAGGAAAGATGAGAGAGGTGTATTACCTGGCCGGGCTCATAGATTGCATGATCAACCGAACCAATGCGCTCTTGAGGACAGACCTCATTCGGGACATGTACCGGAAAGTGATGACCCTGAAGAATATACTCAACATGAACTGGTACGGATCTCTTGACCAGGTCTTCCTGCCTCTGGATACCGTTTACTTTGATGATTCCGAATATAAAGAAGCCCTCGGCAAGGCGACAACCATGAAAAAACTCTACCGTACCATCCGGGAGGGGACGGACGACATGTTCGATATCCTATCCTTTGAGTATGTTTTTTATACGCCGGGAAGAGGGGTGTGACCATGGACACGAAGGGATATGAAAAACTCGCTCAAGAGAATACGCAACTAAAAGGCGCCCTGGCCCAGAGGAACCAGGAGATCGAAAAGCTGAAGCTCACAAATCTCTTCATGGGGGAATTGTTCAACGGCATCAGCGAAGAGCTCATGGTTGTTGATCCGGACTATAACATCGTGGATGTAAACAAGACCTTTATGGAGCGATACGGCGTAGAGAAAGCCCATGTGGTGGACAAGAAATGCTATCAAGTCAAAGAGGGGTTAGGCCTTCCGTGCCATTCAGAAGACAAACCCTGCCCCCTCAAAGAGGCGCTTAAGAGTGGCGCAACGGTTGAGATGAGCCACCGCCATACGCTGGCTTCAGGGGAAGTGAAGGAACTGGTGCTCATCATGTATCCCATCAAGGCACGGGAAAACAAGATAGACTACTTTGTTGAGATTGTTAGAGACGAAACCGAATACCGAAGTGTGATCCGACGGCTCCGGGCTTCGGAAGAAAGGTTCAGGACCATACTGGACACCGCCACAAACGCCGTCCTCAGTATCGATGAAGGTCACAACATCATTCTTTTCAACAACGCGGCTGAAAGGATTTTCAAGTACACGAGGGACGAAATCCTTGGGAAGAACCTGAATATCCTCATCCCGAATCAGTATGGGGACCATTACCAGTACGTGCGCCGTTTTCTGGAAAAGCGAGAATCCGATCTCATCGGAAAAACCATTAACCTGACGGCCCTTCGCAAATCCGGGCAAGAGTTTCCAATTGAGCTCAGCCTTTCTTACATGGAGATAGAAGGCAGGGTGACATTCACAGCCATCATCAGGGACGTGTCCGATGAAAAGCGGCTGGAGAGAAAACTTCTCCAATCCGAGCGTCTCGCCGCTGTGGGTCAGGCCGTGGCCCATGTCATCCACGAACTCAAAAACCCGCTCATGATCATCGGCGGCTTTACCGGTCAGATCGGGAAAAGCCTCAGCAACGAAAAAGACCTCAAGAAACTGGACATGATCTTAGAAGAGGTTGCCAGGCTGGAACGTTTGGTTGCAGGGCTCGGTGATTTCACAAAGACTTACAAACTCGTGAAGCGCCAGGCGGACATCAACTCGGTCATCAGCGATGTGATCAAGATTATGAGTGAGCTCTATCCTCAGGACAAATATGGCTTCAGAGAATTTCTTTCCGACAGCGTGCGGGAAATATCCTGTGACCCGGACAAGCTCAAACAGGTATTTATCAATATCATATCCAACGGATTCGAGGCCATGGCCGACGGGGGTGTCATCACCGTCTCGTCAAAGAGGGTGGCCGACGGTATTGAGATCAGAATCACGGATGCAGGCGTCGGCATTCCAGAAGAGAGTTTGGCCCACATCTTTGAACCTTTCTACACGACCCGGGAAAGGGGCTCCGGCCTCGGACTGCCTATTTCTTACAAAATCATAGAAGCCCATGACGGGGATATCTCTGCAATGAGTGAACCTGGTCGCGGCACCACCTTCATCATCCGCCTTCCTGAGCGGTAATTCTCGTCCGCCTCTGGTGGACTTGTCCGCCCCCGGGCCTCCCGGCAGATGGTGCGTCATCATGCGTCATCCCGGCCAAGTCCCGCGAGCGGGACACTCGCCCTGTTGATTTTGCCTGAGTGAACCCTATTCAACAAACCGAGCCGGGATCCAGAGAGCGTGGATCGAAAAACACAACCCCTTGACCATTGATTTTGATTGACTATAATGCTGCTCAGTAGTATTAAAAAAGGTTGCCGCGGGGTGGAGCAGTCAGGTAGCTCGTCGGGCTCATAACCCGAAGGTCGTTGGTTCGAATCCAGCCCCCGCTACCATGTCAAAAACGAAGGGGTTATTCAGAATAGGGCTGAGTGACCCCTTTTTCCGTTGTATTCCAGTCCTTTTCACCTCCTCAAGGGAACTTCCAAACGGAAACAACCCATTCCCGGATAAACCACGGCCACGCTTGCTCAATACCCAATCACTTGAGCCTGACATCAATGTCCGAAGTCGCCGTGCCCGTCTCATCCGCTTCCTCTAGGGCCTGCCTGATCTGGGCAAGGGACTGCTCACACCTGCGCAGTGCCACGTTCATATTGATGAGTTCGGGTGCAATTCTTCTAACCGTGTAGGTCGTATGAGATTCCATTCTGGCTGCCAGGAAGACCCAGCAGAAGAAGATGAGACCGTAGAGGATCCACCACTCAATGTTGATGCCAAGGATCATTCTTGCTCTCCTTCCAAATAGGCAGTCATAAAATCGTTTCACGATTTTATACTACAAAAAGTCTATTTTTGTCTCTGCTATTCCTGTTTCCGTCATTTTGAATATCTTTTGAAACCCATTGGGCTCTTCTGATAAGATGGGGGCATTGTATTCGTCTAATTTAACATGCTGCGAAGTCGCTGTCACACATGAGTTTTCCAAGCCTGAATAACGCAACTGTTTTTTCCTCCCGCCGTTCGCCGGTTATGGGCCGCGGCGGGATGGTGGCCACTTCTCAGCCCCTGGCCGTCGCTGCCGGCTTGGAGATCCTTGCCAAAGGCGGCAACGCTGCCGATGCCGCTGTGGCCACCGCTGCGGCGCTCAATGTCACCGAGCCGGTGTCCACGGGCATCGGCGTGGATTGCTTTGCCCTTTTCTACGACGGCCAAACGGGCCGATTGACCGCACTCAACGGCTCCGGCCGGGCCCCAGCTGCCCTAAGTTTGGAACGAATCCACAAGGATATCGGAGAGATAAATCTACCCCCCCGCCACCCGCACACGATCACCGTTCCCGGAGCATGCGCAGGCTGATGCGATCTGCTGGACCAACATGGATCTCTCACGATGGCCGATGTTTTGGCCCCGGCAATCCGCCTGGCCGAACCTGCATTTTCATTTTCTGCCTGTTGCGAAATCTCTTGACTAAGAATGCGATACTTGCAATATGTTTTGTGTATTTTTGAGTCCACGTGAATGGTTGGCAACCTTAGGCGAAGGGGTTTATGAAGTGAAGCTGAGGACCCCATTTCTCATCATTGAGAGGTGGGGCTTTGTGATCGCAGGGACTGGCCGGTGACCGGGTTGTTGAGTAAGATCATTCGCCTCAGAGGCAGGATGGACCAGCCTCAACCCTTGGCTTAGTGCTTCGATTCGCAAATACGGATACGTATTTTGACGAATCAAAATAATACAACTGCTCACTCAGCACTTAGTCCTGAGTAAATAAATTCGTCATCGAATTTATGAATCGATGGACTTAGGATGGAGAGAGGACCCTATGGCACCAGAGAAAATCGTCGCTTTGCCGAAATCCATGCCCTTAAGCAAGCGGATCTCAGAAGCCAAAAAGCAACTTGATGAATGGCTCGAATCCCTTGGAAAGCCCATTAACAAAAACCGTATACTGCGTTTGAAAGCGTGGGAGCAAATAGACAAGGAATACAAGTATCACTATGAAGTCATTGGGCGTGAGGAAGATTGAGGCCAAGGGGCAATTGCTCTCACAGATACCCCGCCTTCGCCACCCTTTTTCAACCCCCAACCCGACCTGTCCCCTCAGTTAGCAAACGAACTTCCTTCACCAAATCCATTCAGAACATATCGTTCCTCTTCCCTGCTCGGGGCTTCAGGAGACAGACTTCCTCAGACAGGCCTTCGGTGAACGCCTTATTTTTGGCGGAGTGGAAACGGCGATCGCGGTTTAGTTAGGGACTGAAAAAGCCACAACATGTTGTAGAAGCCTGTGCGGCAACAACGAAATATTTGATTTTATCTACGAATTTTCCTTGACTTTGTATACCACTTATCATTTCATAATATGATACCGTGTTCTAAAATCCTCTGTCATTGCCACTTCCTATGATAGCTTTCCATTGGAGTGCGTCATGTCCAAGGAAAGACGCTTAAAGCTCATTAAGCACATCCAGGAACAAAGAAATTCCACTGTGGTGGCCTACGCTCTGAGCGATCGGAGGAATGCTGAAGGAAGCATCAGTGCAGATGCTGTCCGTGAGATCTATGAATCGCTCTGTGCGTTGAGACCTTTGGATAAGAAGGCTCTGGACCTTTTCATCTGCGGTTGTGGTGGAGACACCTTCGTGCCCTGGCCGCTGGTTTCCATGGTCCGAGAGATGTTCGATCTCTTCAATGTCATGGTCCCTTACAAGGCCCTCGGGCCTGCCACCATGATGGCTTTGGGTGCTGACACAATTATCATGGGTGAAAAGGGGGAACTGGGCCCTGTTGATGTGGACATCCCCTTTCCTCATGACGCCAGACAGCAAAATGGGGGCGAGGTCTTCACGGCTGGTGCTGCAGACGTGAACGGGTTTTTCTCCTTGCTGGAAGGCCTCGGGAGGGTAAGGGAAAAGCAAAGGATCGATGCCTTTTTGAGGACCACGGACAGCTTTTCGCCTCTGATTCTCGGAAGGATAAACAAAACGGTGGAACAAGCCAAAAGCGAGTGCTTTAAGCTTTTGGAAAGCCGAAACAGGCCATACAGAGCAGCAGCCAACAACAAAATCGTGGCAAGACTCTTTTCCGATTTCTCCTCTCCGAATCAGCGCATTTCAAGAAAAGAGGCGCGCACCTACGGCTTGAAACATGTGAGGCAAGATGATGCGCTAGAGCCTGTCATTTGGGAGCTCTGGAGCCTCTACGAGGAGGAATTCAGAAGCCGTGACCCTTTTTACCCTGAAGATGTGATGGAAGAATCCGAAGAAGATGAGGTTTTATTTCAAGGCCATAAGCTTGCTTACGTTGAGTGCACAAAAAGAACCAGAGTCCATCAGGAAAATGTGAAGATAAGGAGGATCAGGGAGAACCCTCCGGACATACAATTCGACCCACAGATTGTTCTGCCGTCAATTCCCACGGACAGGGAGGAAGTCCTTTGGCCTACCATCCAAGATTGGTTGCAAAGGAATCTCCCTCTTTTGATCGAAGAGAGGATGGAGAAATTCAAAAAAAGCTTGCCTACTCGAGGCTACGAGCGCGTGCATTTAAACAAGAGATGGGCGGATGAATAAGGAAACGCTGAAATTCAAGCTCAAGGCCTTTGTGCTAGGCAGGCCAGTAAGCCATCGCGAGATAGGCAGCTCTGCCCTTTTCTATTCTAAACAACCATCAGGAAGCTTCCCCATCCCCAGACCCTGTGACCTCTACAGACCGTACACTGTGGTTGAAAAGACAAACCGACGCGTGCGCACGGACTCCGGCGAACTTCGTGCACAGCATCCCAATGAAACAACGCAAGAGACACATAGGAGCCCATCGAAAAGGCAAAAAACGTCGTCCTCACAGCGCGTCACCTTTCGGCCCAAAATACATATCCCTGCGGTCCGCTTGGTCAGCAGAACCACAAAGCCCAAAAAGAAAAGGCTATCTTGGGGCGCTTCCAATAGTCCTGATGTGGCCGGTTACAGACTCTATTGGGCCGTCGGTCGAGGGGTGGACTACGAGGCAGAGCATGCTGATATCGGCAAGGTAAACACGATCCTCTTGCCTGACGACATTTCATCCTTTCCTCTTGTTGCGGGCCAAGTGGAAGTCGGCGTCACGGCCTTGAGCCCTCATGGCAACGAATCGGATATGCTCGTCATTTCGGCTTCCGTCGATTTCACGGCTCCTGAGCCTCCAGAAAACCTGCGGCTGGAGGAAACTTAGAATGAATTATTCTTAGGGCAAGCCAGCATGGTGGGATCGTCATTTGAGTGAGGAGGAAGGCGTTGGAACATCAAGACCTTTATGTTTTGGGGATTGCCCTTTTGATTTCCGGCATCATCGTCTTCAAGACCTTCCAATGGGTCCTCTATGAGGAGATTAGCGCAGGGTTGGCCGCTTTGTTCTTCGGTTTTGCGGTCGTGGTTTTCTTTGCCATCAACAATTATGCCTTTGTGAGAAACTGGGGTCTCCTGAACGATAAGCAGCTCAACACCATACGGGCAACTATTAGCGCAGCTACAGAAAAAGGGGTGGAAGTGATCAATGCGGAGCTCCACAAGCACAAAGAAACCATGAAACCCATCGCCAGGAATGCGGAAAAAGCCGCGGAAACGAGTAACGGGTTGGCAGCCAGCGCGGTTGAACAGGCCCGGGCAGCGGTCGAAATCGCTACAGATGCGAAGACCCAGTCTGAAAAACTGGGATCTATCCAAGCATGGGCTACTTGGGAGCTCTTGATGGATGAGTTCCTCGAAATTGAACGCTATATTATGCGTTGGGAAGAGAAAAACGCGCTCAAACGAGAAACACCGGGTGCAGCCTCCATGGCGGAATTGACCAAAAAACTCGAGGCCTTGGATGGTCACATCCCTGAAACAATCAAAGCCCTCTATTTTGAAAGGCAAAGAAAATACGAGATCCTCGAGAAACTCAAGGAAGCCTTTGGATCTCCCTCCCGCGGATTGGCTCAAGCTGGATTCACATTCGCATTGCCGGCGCGGCCGAAGCTTCCCTCATCCATACCCGCTGACGCAGAACTGCTGAGTCGGAACAAAACCCCCTGAACCTCTCCTACCAAAAGTCGAGGGCTTCTGCAGCACTTTCGCAAAACGTCTGGGGCTTACCTAGAACAGTAGCCTCGAAAGGCGTATTTTCATCGAAACGCTGATGCCCTCAGCCAGCTCTTAAGGGCAGTCGACCGAAACCATTGGCATTTTGATAGGGTGGTGCAACATACACTTTAATAACGACTGCCACTATCCGCCGACAATCCGGACCAATTCTTCCCTTGCCTTTCTCGCATTGATCACCAGCACGTAGTCCCGATCTCCGATGATCTTCGCAAGGAGCCGCCCCCTCACTTTCCTGGCAAAGAGGGAAAAGGCTTTCCACAGAGAGAGGCCGTAACGCTCTCTGAGCCACTTTGGGATCAACTTCAGAACGTCCTCAGCGCCCACATCAGACCTCACCTCGCCGGCCAGCAGCTTCAGCTCGTCCTCCTCCAAATCCAAATCGATCTCTGCTGAGTAATGCCCGTTCCTGTAGCCTACTGCGGCAAATTCCTCTGAAATCATTATTTCGGATGACAGGCAGTTCACCAGTTCCGAGGCCATTTCTCTGGAGGTTCCGCTCTCAACCAGCTGTTTGAAAAGCATGATTCGGTATAGATCCTCCAGCGCGAACAAGGCCTTGGTGCCCGGTCCGCTCGCCTCTTGAATGCCCGGTTTAATAAAGCCCCTGCTGAGCCACTCTCTGAGGCGTTCTCTTGGAATTCCAAAAATCTTGACGATGTCCATCGTGGAATATTGGGTTTTCATAATAGGTGACCCCCTATTGGGTGGTTTAACATACACCATATTATGCATATGTCTTCATACAGGTCAAGATCTGTCCTGCCCTCCTCTCATTTTCTCTCTACCAGGGTCCCCAGTAGGGGCGGAGGGGTGTGGGAAAATGATCAGGGCGGGATTATTCTTTTCTAAGGAAAAAGTATCACCTATGCCCCTAACAATTACGACTGAAAATGATATTTTCTTCCGATTGTGCGAACAACCGGCCATCTGCTATAATCTGTGTCTAATGGTTGAGTGAGTTATAAAAAACGGTGAAACCGGTGCCATCTCGCCTCACGAATGCACCTTTTCAAAAAGGCAGGACTTCATAGGTCCTGCCTTTTTCTTCCCTTTTTAGAACCCTACCGCCCTAAACGCCGTCTAAAGCCCTTTTTCTTCCGTGACTTGCTTTTCCCTTTGAGTTAAGGTGTTTCTTATTCGGGCATGTTCTTGGCTGGGACATGCCTTTTCCAACCTGGTTCACTTGCTTTTCTATAGTCTCTAGCCGCAGGGGTGACTTCGGAGAACCAGGTTGCCTTAATACTTTGGACGGGGGAGCTTCACTCTGGACATGTTTAGCAAGGAGGAAAAAGTGGCCAAAAACATCTTCATGGTCATGGTGGCCTTTTTGGCTGGATTGCTGGGTGGAATGCTGTCGAGCAAATGGATCACCTCAGATGAACCCGGGGTTCAACAGCAGTTGGGTTCAAAAGATGTGGTCATAGCCAATGAGTTTCATTTGGTGGATGACGATGGCAGAGACCGTTGGGTCCTGAAACTCTCCATGGACGGGGAGCCCAATGCCACGTTTATCAACAAAAACGGCTGGGCACCCATGGCTATCGGGGTCAACAAAAGCGGCCTGCCGTATTTCAATATGATTCTGGAACCCCACAAAGAGGGCGGTCCCTCTTTTGTGCTCATGGACAGTCAAATACGGAACCGCGTGCTCTTGGGTTTAGGCCAGGATGGGAATCCTTATCTCAGCCTCCTCGATGAAACCGGTCAGGTGCGAGCCGCGCTTGGAAGCGTTGAGCTCATGAACCCCGCCACCGGTTTGCTGGAGAGACGTCCTTGCTCCTCTCTGGTCCTCATGGATGAAGCGGGTCGCGTGATCTGGTCTGCTCCTGAATTTAGGACCCTCTCGGTTCAGCTCTCACCCAAAGACGCGGGTTCACCATGAGGTTGATCGTAGAGTAGCGAAGCTTCGTGTCAAACCGACGAGTTTTTGAAGTGAATATCAGATTGCTTGAGATGAAAAGATGCTGGATGCTGGATAAATTTAACTGAAATATGGAGTTTTCTGAGAACTTGACAGAGAGGCTAAGATCTTAGCTTCTGAAGACATCCACATCTCAGAAGGGGCTGAGCAGAAAAAAACAGGCCGGATCAAAGCTGACCCGACCTGTCTCATTCTACAGAATCAAAACCGTCTTAGTGAACGGCCACCTTTTTTGTTTTGGAGTCTTCCTTTTTGGGCATGGTGACGGTAAGGACACCATCTTTGTAGGTGGCATCCACTTTATCCTCATCCACCTCTCCGGGCAGTCGAAAACTTCTGGAGAAAGAACCGTAACTGGTCTCTTTCATGAAATAGTCGGCTTCCTTCTCCTCCTTGGTGGACTCCTTCTTTCCGCTGACCGTCACGACGCCCTCATGGATGGACACAGAAATATCATCCTTGTCCATTCCGGGAACTTCAGCTGTGAGATGATAGTTCCCATCCTTTTCGAAGAAGTCGACCTTCGGGGCCCAATCGTCACCGAAATGACTCGGCAGATCCGGCCAGAGCCGGTCGAAGAAGACATCCAAATCATCACCCCAAAAGGGTCTTAACCAAGATGGTCTGCTTATTCTTTTGGTTAATGCAGTTGTCATATTCACACCTCCTCCCATGAACCAATTCAAAAAATCCGTTCATGATACTCATCATTTTGATGTAAAAATTAATCACCCTTCCTAATTTGTCAAGGGTGTCCCCACTTAATAATAAGCTGAAATACCAACCTTTTTTCAGCTTTTCCCAATTGCTAAAAGCTCCACTCAAAACTGAAAGCCTCTCTACGAAAGGCCGGCGTTTCTGCATTTGTGTAACACGTTACGCCTTGAAAAAATGACGACAGGCACGGAGCGCAAGGTGATGGTATCTTTTCTAGAGTGCCTGGCGGGAGGCCTTCGTCATTTCATGGCGTTACGGAACGGGGTGAGGGCGGGCTTCACCCGTCCGTAACACCGTAGAAATGACCAGGCTGGGAGCCGCGGTACGAGAGAAAAGATGCCATCGCCATGTGGACAGCGGACTCATAGATTCTCAGTTTTTCTCGATGGTCAAATCGGTGCATTCATCCGCGACCAAAGGTCGAGGCATTCTGCAGCACTTTCGTAAAGGCAGGGCGGTCTTGGGTCTAACCGCATTTGGTGAAACCACAGAAATGGCAGGTCATACAGCCTTCTTCAAAACTGATTGTCTGTCCGCATTCGGGACAGGCCTCGCCCAGAAGACTGTTCTCATGTTTGTGGCGGTGGATTTTCTTATCCTTGAGGTACCGTTTTCCAAGAACGCGACTGATGGCGTCCGGGATGGAAAGGATAAGGCCGTCCTTCTGAAACACAGGATGCTCCCCGCAGATCCCTCTGAGCTGCTCCACGATCTTCTCCACGGATACGCCCGACCTCAAGGCGAGGGAAACGAGTCGGCCGATTGCCTCGGTCTTCGCCGTGGTGGACTTTCCGGATTTGCCGATCGTGGCAAAAACCTCAAAGGGTTTTCCTTCGTACTCGGTTACGGTTACGTAAAGGTTGCCCATCCCTGTCACCACTTTGGTGGTGAAACCTTCCAATGTTTCCGGCCGATCCCTGACATCGATCAGGGAGGTCAGCTCTTTTGCGGTCCGATCATAGCTCAAGACCTGATTCTCTTTGCTGCCATCCCGATAGATCGTAACCCCCTTGCATCCCAGCTCATACGCGAGGTCGTAAACCTTCAGAACATCCTCCACCGTTGCATCCCTTGGGAGGTTGACCGTCTTTGAGACCGCGTTGTTCGTGTACTTCTGAAAAGCGGCTTGCATGCGAACATGCCACTCCGGGGAAACGTCATGGGCTGTTATGAAAACCTCTTTCACATCTTGAGGGATGCCGTCCATATTTCTGATGCTGCCCGCGTGAGCGATGGCATCCATGAGTTCAGGCGAATAAAACCCTCTCTCATGAGCCACCTTTTCAAAATACGGGTTGGTCTCCACCAGTTCGTCATTATCCATCACCCTTCTGACGAAGCTTAGGGCAAACAGGGGCTCTATCCCGCTGGAGCAACCGGCGATAATGCTCAACGTCCCGGTGGGCGCGATGGTCGTGGTGGTGGCATTTCTAAAGCGGCAATTCTCCATGTCCTTATAGATACTCACATCGAGGTTCGGGAAAACGCCCCTCTTTTCTGCCAAATGTCTCGAGGCTTCACGGGCCTCTGCCTGAATGTAGCCCATCAGTTGCTCAGCCGTCTCAAGAGCCAGCACAGAGTTGTAAGGAATCCAGAGCTGGTAAAGCAGATCTGCGAATCCCATCACACCCAAACCGATCTTGCGGTTCCCCCGAGCCATGTGCTCGATCTCCGGTAGGGGGTATTGGGACGCGTCGATCACATCATCCAGGAATCGCACGGCCAGCCACACCATTTCCTTCAGCGCACTGTAATCAATCGTTGGGGCGCCGTCACGGTGGACCACGAACTTGGCGAGATTGAGGGAGCCTAAATTGCACGCTTCCATAGGAAGGAGAGGTTGTTCTCCGCACGGGTTGGTGCTTTCAATCTCACCCAAACTTGGGGTCGGATTGTCCTGGTTGATTCTGTCCAGGAAGATAACGCCTGGATCACCCCTCTCCCAGGCGTGGTAGACCAGATTATGATAGACCTCGTTCGCGTCCAGTTCCCCCACCTGCCGCTGATTTCTCGGGTCAATCAGGGCATAAGAAGTCTCCGCTCTCACAGCCTCCATGAAGACATCCGTTACGCCTACGGAGATGTTGAAATTATTCAGTTCCCGGTTGTTCTTCTTGCAGGTGATGAACTCCATAATGTCGGGATGGTCCACCCTCAGAACGGCCATGTTGGCCCCCCTTCGAGTCCCGCCTTGCTTCACCTGCTCTGTCGCGGTATTGAAGATCTTCATAAAGGAAACCGGGCCGGAAGCCACGCCACCTGTGCTCCCCACCGTGCTGTACTTGGGCCTCAGCCGAGAAAAGGAAAAACCTGTTCCTCCTCCGGACTTGTGAATGAGGGCTGCGTTCTTAAGGGCGTCAAAAATGCCTTCCATGCTGTCTTCGACAGGCAGAACGAAGCAGGCTGCAAGTTGTCCCAGTTCTCCTCCTGCATTCATCAGGGTGGGCGAGTTGGGCAGGAATTTGAACTCCGTCATCATTCTGTAGAATCTTTCTTCCATATCCCTGACCACGCGTTCATCCGCCCCATAGGCCTGCTCCGCTTTGGCGATGTGCCTGGCTACCCTCTGGAACATCTCCTCCGGCGTTTCTTGAACCATGCCATGGGTATCCTTCTTGAGATACCGCCTTTCCAGCACCGTCTTCGCATTGGCGGAAAGGACCACCTCATCCCTTCTAAGAAACATAGAACTGTCTAGGTTCAGGGGGGACGTTTTCGTGATGCCGTACTCCCGCAGTTTCTCTTCTACGATTTTCTCGAGGAGAGGAATGGTAATCCGCTGGAGCTCTCTCTTGGCGATCTCTTCCCTCAGAGAACGGCTAATATCCAATGCCTGATCCGTATCGATCGGATTCATTCTCGTCAGGATATCTGAAAACAGATGATCGTCCCATCGAAAGGATGTGAGATCCAACGTCTCTTCACTATTTCTTCTTTGAGCCATGAAGCCCTCCTCAAGAAAAATGCCTCTTCCCCATCGGGAGCGGGGCAAGCTTTGTATCTGCGCAAATAAATATATTAGAACGCAACATATAGTACGTCAACAAAAATGATAGCCCAAGTGCTTCATCCACCCCTCGTGAATTGGCCAAAGCGGTGGACTCAACCCATGCTATCCCTGGACAGTCGGTCTCGACCTGGAAGATGGCCGTCCCTCCAAGAACCATATTTCGCTTTTACATCAGAATTTGTGGTGGTATATGAATGGTGTACTGTGACCTGCCAGCACATGGAAGACGCCTTCCAATTGGTCAAAAAACGCGAGCAGGGCCATCTGCTGGTATGGAGTGGAACTTTTGTTTCAACAAAATAGAATTCATACGTAGAGAAGGAGCAGACGTATGACAGCGTTCCAGGTCACTTTTCTGCCTGATGAAAAAACGATCCAGGTGGAACAGGGCTCGACCATTGCAGAAGCGGCACAAAGGGCAGATATCTTTGTCAATAATCTTTGCGGAGGGGAGGGGGTTTGTGGCGAGTGCCGGGTCCGTATCCTCAAAGGCGATTTCAAACAGGACGAAGACACCTCTGCCTTCTTTTCCCAAGAGGAAATCAACCAGGGCTTTGTCCTGGCCTGTCAAACCAGGATTCAGAGTGACCTGGAGGTGGAAATTCCACCGGAGTCCAGACTTGAGGAGGAGCAGATTATGACCGGGGCGGCGGCAGAAGCCGCCGAAGTCCAAGGTGGGGTCTCTCCTCAACTTGCGGCCGATTTGGCCTTCTATTCTCTTAAACCCCTAGTCCGCAAAATATACCTGGAATTGCCGCCCCCAACCCTTAAAGACAACATCGCCGATTTCGAAAGGATTTCCCGCGAGCTCAGACGAAAAATCGGATGGCATTCCTATGACATATCTCTCCACTGCCTTCAAAACCTCTCCAACATCCTTCGCGATCATGATTGGAAGGTGACCGCCACGGTGATGAAAGACAAGAACCGCTATCGCATCCACGAAATAGAGCCCTTGGATACGACAAACCGAACCTATGGCCTGGCCCTGGATGTGGGAACGACAACCCTAGTGGCCCAATTGATCGATCTCAGAACAGGCAAAGTGCTCGCCGTGGACGGGGCCCACAATATGCAGTCCCAGTACGGTGAAGACGTTATATCCAGAATGATTTACGCTTGCGGCAAAGGCGGACTACACCCGCTGAATGAAGCAATTATCAAGAATATCAATGTGTTGATTGGTTCCGTGGCTGAGAAAGCCGAAATTTCTCGTGAAGATGTCATCACCGTTGTCGCGGCAGGAAACACTACCATGAGCCACTTCCTCCTCGCCCTGACGCCCTGCAACATTCGCCTGGAACCCTATGTCCCCACCGCGGACGTGTACCCTCAGATCAGTGCTGCGGAAATCGGCATCCAAATCCATCCCAGGGGAATCTTGGAAACGATCCCGAGCGTGGCATCTTATGTGGGCGGGGACATTGTGGCCGGTATCGTGGCCTGCGGCATTGCTGAGCACCCGCAGGTACAGGGATTGATCGATATTGGAACCAACGGGGAAATCGCCATTGGAAACGATGAATGGCTCATTTGCTGCTCTGCTTCGGCCGGCCCTTCCTTCGAGGGCGGTGGGACCCGCTGTGGCATGCGGGCCACGAAAGGGGCTATCGAAAAGGTTGAAATACAGAACGGCAAGGTTCTCTATCAGACGATCGGCCGAGCCAAGCCCCGAGGCATCTGTGGTTCTGGGCTCATCGATTGTATATACGAACTGGTTAAGAACGGCATTATTGGATCGGATGGGAAATTCGACAGGGACCGAAAGGATCCCTGTTTAACTTTTCAGGACGATATCCCACAGTACGTCATCGCGCAAGCCGACGAAACAGAGACAGGGGAGCCCATCGTTTTCACCGAATCTGATATTGACAATCTCATGAAATCAAAAGGGTCTGTCTTTGCGGCGATCAAATCTTTGTTGGACTACATCGGGCTTTCATTTGATCAGCTCGAGACCTTCTATGTAGCTGGAGGTTTTGGAAACTACCTGGACATTCCCAAGGCGATTGCTATCGGACTCTTGCCCGACATTCCCATCGACCGAATCCAGTTCATTGGAAACAGCTCCCTCGCGGGCGCCCGTCTAGCCCTTGTCTCTGAAGAAGCCTTCGAGAAATGTATCAATGTCTCCAGGTCCATGACCAATATAGAGCTTTCCAACTATCAGCCCTACATGGACGAATTCATCGCCTCTCTTTTCCTTCCCCACACCGATCGGAAGCTCTTTCCTTCGGTCACATACTAGTGCTCCGTATCACATATTCTTGTATTATAAAGTGATGGCCTGTTCCTGAAAGACGATATCTCAGAAGAATTCCCCTGCGCATTGCCGTGGTCTGATCTTTGAGGATTCCTGCCCGCTCGTGCCTTAGCTCATCTAGGCTAAGAAACTTGACGCTGACTCCATACGCTCAAGCTGCCACTGTGGCAACCGAGCAGCTCGCATGGCAGGCGGGTACGC
>Ga0209427_10004845_pt1 | contig 15486 bp, 8 predicted proteins | sample DeeMarSWOR136_30_FD_187465 | JGI IMG/M metagenome (GOLD analysis project Ga0209427, IMG submission 187465) | Marine sediment microbial communities from White Oak River estuary, North Carolina - WOR-1-36_30 (SPAdes) (version 2) | ecosystem: Environmental > Aquatic > Marine > Intertidal zone >...
AGTTGCTGAGCAAGAAAAAACAGGAAATGCACGATATCAATATGACACCACTGATCGATGTGTCTCTCGTGCTCGTGGTGATGCTCCTCCTCTTGACGCCGCTGGCCTTTGAATCGAGCATTGCCGTGCGCAAGGCTGTTGCCAGTTCGAAGAAGTCCGCGAAGCGGGAGAAGCAAGAGCGTGTGGAGCTGCGAGTTGTCTCGGAGGACAGTGTGCTGGTCAACCGCACCTTGGTTGCGCGTGCGGAACTCTCAGACATGCTCAGGCCTCTCTTGGAGGACAAGATCCAGCGTCGAGTCATCGTCGAGTGTTACGACCACGTCTCCCACGGCACGTTCGTGGATGTCCTCGATCAGGCGAAGCTCTGTGGAGCAGGTGAAATCGCCGTACTGGGGAGGTAGCATGAAGCGTATCTTTGATAAGCCGCTTCCGTTGACTGCAAAGATCAATGTGACGCCGATCATCGACGTCGCACTGGTTCTCGTTATTATTCTACTCATCACCGCGCCGATGCTCGCCGTGGCTGACATCGATGTCAACCTGCCGGTGGCGCAGACACGGGGAGCCGAGGACGAGGCAACCGTGAGCATCACGTTGAGTAAGGCCGGAGAGCTGGCGGTGAATGAGGATGTCATTTCACCTGAAGCCCTCGTACCGGTGCTCGGTTCCATTATTTCCGAGTCGAAAAACGAGAATATACTAGTTGTGTTGCGGGCTGACAGGGAAGTCCCGTACCAGTTCATCCGGCAGATTCTCAGTGAAGCACGGGCAGCGGGAGCAAAGCGTCTCGCAATCGCAACACTCCAGAGTGATAAGGGGAATTCATGAACGCGTACGCGCTGAGTATCGAACTCGAGGCAATTCAGTCCAGGACCCGGAAAATTATCGGGATAAGTATTGCTATACACGCGTTGATACTCCTGTGGCTCATGATGTACCGGACGATAGCCCCCCCGCCACCAGCGCTCACCGAGATCAGCTGGATAGACCCGGTTACCATCCAGCCACCGGCTGTGAAGGCGACGACGATGATGCCACGGCAGATCAAAAATTTCATGCCTTCTCCCAGGCAAAAACCGGTGCACTTTGTCAGGAAAACGAACAAGAGCGATTTCGCGCCCCAACCGCAGGATAGGAGGGCGGTGGATGACCAGCTCAAGAGAAAGTTGGTCACCCTGGAGCGGAAAGCTCAGAAGCAGACACGGATCACGGACCTCGTGACACCAGATGCCGTGGGAAAGCCGTCATTGGCCAGTGTGCCGAACGAGGGAAGCACGGGGAAGGACGCCGTCAAGCTCACGCGCCAGCAGAGCACCAAGCTCAGCCCCGTTCGGCTGACCCGATCCGAGACGAAACGAACGATGCCGGCGATGTCGTTGAGCAAGGTTCCTGAGAAAACAATTGCTCCTGCGAAGATAGAAAAGGCCGAATCCACTGCCCGACGCATACTCGATGGAGCAAGCTTGGTAGGACCTGTAGCCGATAGGCCGCTGATCTCGTATGTGAAGCCTGTCTATCCAGAATGGGCGAAGAGTGATGGAGTTGAGGCTTCGGTAAATCTGTACTTCATCGTCCTTCCGAATGGTAGGGTGAAGAAGAATATTCTGGTTCAGAAGACCTCCGGGTTTCAGGATTTTGACCGGAACGCGATCACCGCGCTCCTGGCATGGAAATTCGAGCCGTTGGAGCGGGGGAAGACCGGTGAGCAGTGGGGATCGATTACATTCAACTATCGATTGAGCGATAGGAAGAGCCGATAGGTAAAACATGGAGAGTGATGACATGAATGCTACTGTTTCTCGTTTCATGATGACGACATGCACGATCGCACTCGCACTCGCATTGATGCTGATCACACCGGTGGCTGCTCAAGACGAGGCGACGACACCGGATACATCCATGGTGTTGAAAGGCGGCGAAGAGGGCACCGTATTCAAGAGCCTCACGGTAGAGGGTGAGGACCGTGTCAGGATCGAGTTCGAACGCCCCTCCCTCAGGCTCGATCTCGATCCAACCCAGGCACCGGGACTCGATTGGAACAGCACGTGGGAGGTTCTCGGCCGCAGCGCAATCGATTTCACATCACCCCTGATCAGACTATCGGCCTATGAACCCTCCCCGTACCTACCGCGCCCGTGGCTCGAGCAGTTCGTTTCGGGTGATGTCGTTCGTTTCCGTCCTGCCTTGAAAGACGTCGACAGGTGGCAATTGACCATCGCCGACTCTCGAAGCCGGACCGTCGCGGTCTTCGAGGGAAAAGGCAAGCCTCCCGAGGAACTCGGTTGGGACGGCCGATCGGTGGAAGGGGATCCAATGCCGCCCGGACTCACCTACTCGTACGTACTCGAGGCGTACGATCGTGCGGGGAACAAGCGGAACTTCGTGGGGAAAGGGTTCGAACTGCCTTCCTATCAGCTCGAAACAAAAGAAAAACTGGTGTTGATGTTTTCAGGTCGTGAGCTGCGGATTTCCTCTTCTCGCAGGTACGGCAAAAAGGCTGTACCACCGCCTATTCTGCTCGATGCTGCGAGTCGGCTCAACCAGACCGGCCGGGCCGATCAAGCGATACGTGTCGAGGCGACGGCACGCACATACGATGAAGCCAACAACCTCGCCCAGAACGTGGTGCAGACCCTCAAACCGCTCCTGCTGGGAGATCCGAACCGCATCCAGTATTTCACGGAGGTGCAGCCCGATGCCCCCGCTCGGGGGACGGTGGCAATTGTCGTATCTCGCTGAAAATAAACAACCTGACGACCACGAAGGTCGTTCCCGGTTGAGTGAGCGAGTATCCTGAGGTTACGCATACCGTTTGACCAAGATTTTGTACGAGTTAGTGCCGATTCTCCAAGGATGTGGGGAATCGGCACTTTATTTGTCCTGCTGCCTCAAATATTGAATGAGGGGTTCGGTAACGAGCGGTACCACATCCCCGATCATGTGGGGCATTAGGTTTTCCATCACCCCGGTATCATGAGGAGGTATTCTTTCCTTCAGCCGGACACCTTTCTCATCAACGTCTTCGTCTACGGATGACGTGCACAACGGGAGTAACGAGTATCAAGGTGACGGCAGCGGATGCTGTGAGGAGTGTTCTTTCTGTCAGCATGGGTAATCTCAGCGTAGCAGTAATTGCCTTGGCGGTGTTTGAAATACCCAAAAGGATGGTAACCGCGACGACGAATCCCATAGCGATGTTGGAAGGAAGGCGATTCATCCCCCCCTCCCCCATGAGGGCACGATCGTTGACGATGAGGAATAGAAAGATCGCGACGAAAGGCAGTAAGACCCCGTTCAGTGCCTGGGCGAGAATAATTGCCGGAACCGGTTGTACATCGAGTAATCCAAAGGTAACTCCTGTCAGCAAGACCACCAGCCAGACACTGCGGTAATGCCAGGAGCGCTCGTGCCACCGATTTCCCTCTTCTGAGCCAAATAGTCCCCGTGCTGTTATCGCTGCCGCAAGTGGTGCGGTAATGGCAGAGGAAAATCCCGCTGCAAACAAACCGAGTGCGAAAAGAATGCGAGCCCAGTCACCCAGTTTTTGGGACAGGGCTTCCGATAGCGACTGGAAGCTGAAAGAGCCTGTAACGGCAGTTCCGACAATGAGGATCCCCATGGATATCAATCCACCGAGCAGGATGGCGACGCACAGACCGAATCTCAATTCTCCCAACTTTTGTCCGGCTGCGATTCCTGATCCCAAGAAGAGATTGTACGGCACCACCGTTGTTCCGATGAGTCCGAGTACGAAGAGACTCGAGCCGGGGGGAAGTGTCGGTACAAAGGTTCCTTTCAAGAGAACGCCGAACGGCGGTTTCACCAGAAACGCGGTGACGAGAAATGTGACACCCATAAATGCGACAACAACTCCGAGAAATCGTGCCACCGTCTTGGAAGTTCCAAAATAAAGAAGTAGTCCGGAAATGACGCTGATAGCGAGGGTGAGAATTCTCGGTGATAACCCTGTTCCCAAGCGGGCGCCGGCGACACTGCCCAATATATTCCCCGCCTCATATGCCGCGGATCCCAGAATAATTGCTCCCAGCACCAGCACTATTACCAAGAGGCCGGCAGCGCCACCTCGAAACTGCTCCCTAATAGCCTGTCCAAGGTTTTTGCCCGAGACAACAGTAACGCGGGCACTCGCCTCCTGCAGTACGAGACAGGCGAAGGTGGAAAAGAGCAACGCCCAGAGTAGCGTAAAACCGAGGTGTGCCCCCGATGAGGCCGCTGTGGTAACCGTGCCGGGCCCAATGAATGCAGCCGCAATCACGGACCAGAGTAGTACTTGCAGGAAGCGCTGCATTTATACCTCAGGACTTGAGTTCTTGTTATTCAACTTTGTCGTTCCAGTTTTTCGTAGTAGCGTTACGAATGGATAATGAAAGGGACGAATTAGTCCGTCCCTGTCTGTTTCTTTGAACCGTACCCACCGCCTCCCGGCGTTTCTATGACGAATCGATCACCGGGATGCACCTCGCAACCGTCAATTGACTCGAGTTTGACAATTTCACCGGAGGATCGCACCACGTGCTGCTTCGCAGATTTGCCGGGTTCACCACCTTCCAGACCGTATGGGTTGCTGTTCCGGTGCTGTCCCAAGACCGAAAGGGACATCTTCTCCAAAAAAGATATTTCCCGAATCGCACCGTCACCACCACGGTACATGCCTCTACCACCCGATCCCTCTCGTATGGCGAATCGCTCCACCCGAACCGGGTAGCGGTGCTCGATGACTTCTGGATCGGTGATACGGGTATTCGTCATATGGCTATGAACGGCACTCGCGCCATCAAAGGAGTGTCCGGCACCACAACCCCCGCAGACGGTTTCATAGTAACTGAAGCGATCAGTACCAAACAGCACGTTATTCATCGTACCCTGGCTGCACGCTGCAATCCCCAGGGCTTTCAGCAGGGTGTCGACGAGCCGCTGGCTGGTTTCAACATTTCCGCCGACCACTGCCGGTGCCCGGGAAGGATCGTCGGGAAACGGCGGGTTCAGGATGCCAGGCGGGATGTTCACGGTAACGGCACGCATCAACCCTTCATTGAGAGGCAGTGGTTCGTTTACGAGCAGACGTAATACATACATCACCACACTATATACTATAGCCGGTGTCGCATTGAGGTTTTTCGGATGAATATCTCCGGAGCCCGAAAGATCAATTACTGCCTCATCTCCGGTGATATTGACTTGCACGCGAAGCGGCGTTCCATCATCGAGCCGTTCGAGAGCCTCATAGCGGCCGTCGGGTATGTTTCGAAGAGCTGAACGAATTTTGGATTCCGCCTGCTCTTTCAGCGCTCCCATGTAGTGCCAGACAGTGTCTGCGCTATATTCCTCTGCCAGAGTTAATAAGGCATATTCACCGCTGCGATTCGCCGCCACCGCTGCACGAATATCGGCCAGATTTTCTTCCACTGCGCGGGAAGGGAATGGTGTTCCTGACAGATACCGATACAGATCCTCCCAGTGCGCTTCTCCATTTTTCATCAGGTACATTGGAGGAATAACCACCCCTTCCTCCGCCAATGTCGTCGCCGTCGGCGGCATCGAGCCGGGTCTGGAACCTCCAATCTCGGCATGATGTGCGCGGTTGGCCACGTAACCGAGCAGCTGGCCACGGGTCAGATACACAGGAGTTACCACGGTCACATCGGGCAGATGTGAGCCGCCGAATTTGGGATGGTTGGTAACGATGACATCTCCCGGCCCCATGGGGAGGACTTCGAGTAGCGTGCGCACACAGAGCCCCATTGAACCGAGATGAACGGGAATGTGGGGTGCATTGACGACCAGTTCACCGTCCCTGTCGAGCACGGCACATGAAAAATCCAGCCGCTCTTTCACGTTCGTGGAGATAGCCGTGCGACGGAGCATCTCACCCATTTCCTGGGCAATCGTCCGGTAACGATTGGTGAACAACTCAAACAGAACGATCTCCGGGTGGATGTGCTCGGCTGTCTCGGCGCTCTCACGAACCTTTTTGAGGATGAGCGAACCGGCGTCATTCACTCCCGCAGACCAGCAACTTTCAATGACCGTCATGCTGTGGCGCTCGAATATCAGTGAGGGCCCCCGTACGCGGGCACCGGGGGAAAGATCGCTTCGTTCAAAAGCAGGGACTTGTTGCCATGCGCCATTAAAATAGGCCCGCACGTGCCGGTCTGGTTCTACGTTGTACGGTGCCGATTTCTTCCGTCTTTTTTTATCATCGATCGGCCGGGAGGAGGCCACTACACGGATGGATTCCACTTCTACAGGACGTTCCTCCTGCCAGTGCCCGAAGATGGCCTTGTATTTTGATTCAAACGCCTTTCGGAGAGGGAGTCTTTCGTCGTATTCAATCTGAAGGACTGAATCCTGTCCGAAAAAACGGAGGTTCACGATCCGGCGCCGGATTTCGGCCTCGTTCCTTTGAATACCCTCTCGTTCCAGATTACCGATCGCCTCTTCAGCGAGCTCTTGAAACCATTTTGGAACGTTCACCTGAACGGTATCCAGCTGCTGCAGAATCTGTCTCTCCGCAAATCGTTCTATCACTGCATGACCAAGCCCCAAAGCACTCAAAAGACCTGCATCCCGGGGAATCAGGATCGTTTCTATGGAAAGTTTCTCCGCCACGGCGCATGCATGCTGTCCTCCTGCCCCACCAAATGCGACGAGGGTATAGTCACTTGGATCGTAACCCTTGCGGATAGAGATTCTTCGGATAGCGTCAGCCATCCGTTCGTTGGCGACATCGTGAAATCCTTCGAGGAGGTTCTCGCTGGAAACGTCTTCATATTTATACTTCCTAATGAGGGTGAGTATCTTCTCGAGCTCTCGATTTGCAGAATCCGTCTCTATGGGGATTTCGAATCGTGAGCTGTCGAGTCGTCCGAGAAGCAGGTTCACATCGGTCAACGTCAACGGGCCGCCGGCGCCATAGCAAGCTGGGCCCGGCTGAGCGCCGGCACTTTCCGGTCCCACGCGCAGTTCCATTCCATCAAAGCTGCAAATGGAACCCCCACCTGCTGCCACACTTTCAATCGAAAGTGCTGGCGCCACGAGGTGTGCATCGCCGACCTCATACTCAAAAACATAATCGTAATCGCCGTCGAAACGGGCAACATCAGTACTGGTGCCACCCATATCGAATGCGATGATCCGTGTAAATCCCGAATGACCTCCTGCAAGTACGGCACCGACAACACCCCCCGCCGGACCGCTCAGCAGGCAGTCCTTGGCATGCAAGGATAAGGGTTGAACTATTCCCCCCGCACTCGTCATCACGTGCAGCATTCCACCAGTTAACGGTTTCTGTACTCTTTCCAGATAGTCATCGATGATGGGCGCGAGGCATGCATCAACCACCGCCGTCTCGCCTCTTGGCAGAATCTTGATGAAAGGAGCCAGATCGGACGAACACGATACATGGTCGAGCCCGTTTTTCAAAAGGTATTCGGCCAGCTCTTGTTCGTGCTTCGGATTGAGATAGCTGTGCATGAGTGCAATCGCCGCCCAACGGATTCCCGATTCAACCAACTTGGTAACTTCCTTCTTCACCGCATCGAGTTGTAGTGGCTTGAGGATTGAGCCGTCTGCAGCAATCCGCTCCTGTACCTCTATCACAGTATGGTAAAGCGGGTCGTGCTTGTGGATGTCGAGTGCGAAGAGGTCAGGACGCTGCTGGTTACCGATCCGTAATAGGTCCCGAAAACCTTCGGTGATGAAGAGTGCAGCGGGGGCTCTCCGTCGCTCGAGGAGGGCGTTCGTCCCTCGCGTTGTTGCCAGCCGCATTGACATCCCGGGGAGTGGCGATCCCATCGGGGTACCGGTCACCAACCGGGCGGCCAGTATAGGCGCTTCTTCGGGTGAATGGACTTCGAATGGAGCATCGGGAGGTATTCCGCCAGGGAGGGGTCCATCCAACTCGACGGTGGAGGCGGATGGATTGTAGCTCTCGATCCGTACATCGGAATGATCCCTTTCCAATAAATGAAACCGGAAGCCTTTGATGAGATCCGCAGGAGCCGACCACTTGACATTGACACGGAACCTCTTGGGACTGATCACCTCTGTAACGGAGCCTCGCAGTGCGCTACTGCTCAGTACCTTCTCACGATGGAGCTTTCCAGTGGGATCGAGTGCCAGGCAGTCTGTGAATGTGCCTCCCGTATCGATCCAGATTTTCCAGTCGGAATCCTTCCCTTCATCCATCATGGTTATTTCAGTTGAAAAAAGATGTGGTTAATTGCACAAACATATACAGCAGTGACTTTCTTCACTTCGAAACGGCCTCCAAGGATTCGAACGGTTCGGTGCGGCTGACATAGATCGCATTGAACAGGAGCTTGAAAGTGCCGTGGGTTTGAGCCCTGCTCTGCACCTTGAACCCGAACATGATCACCCGCCCCCGCTCCACCGGAATTTCCGCAAGCGCCGTCATTCCGGCGAGCTTCTCGTGGCCGATGAGCCATCCACTGAGTAGAGGATTTTCATCAACATAGTAACCGATCGCTCTGCTTTCACGGATGTACGGGAGGAGCCTGAATGCGGGGCTGTTCACCGATCTGATTGCCGCTAACTGTGGCATTCCATACGCGAGTGGTTGGGTGTTGTCCAGTTCTATACGGAGTATGGATCCGGGGGAGTAGAACTCTTTTCTGTCTATCCCTTTCAGAACATTGACCGCCGGCACCCGCAGTTTCTCGATGGCAAAGTTCGATGCGTTCCCGAAGGTGATCAGGGTGCCGCCTTCTCGAACGAAGCGTTTCAGGGCTTCGATACCTTTTTTGTCTATGCCGCCCTGATACTTCGCCGGACGCTCGGCGGTTCCGATGAGAGGCTCTTCTTCTTCTCTTCTCCATTTGCCATCCACAATCGTAGTAACCGAAATGTCCGGGATGATGATGGCGTCGAACTTCGCTTCCAGCTTTCCCTTCTTGATATCCTCATTATGAAGGCTATGGTACGGGAATCCGAATGTATCAAGCACCAAGCGCGTCCAGCCTTCGTCCATGCTCGCCAGCCACGGCTGATACAATCCGAGTCGAGGAATGAGAACTTTTGATCCCTTCACTGGTATTGGTTCATTTGTACCGTAAATCGGAACATCGAATTCATCAGAAAGCGATTGAATGGAAGCGTCGATATCCTCCCTATACGGAATGATAAAAGTTCCTTGTGGATAGTCTCTGCTTCCATTAGTGAACGGCTGATCGGACCAGTACACCTTTATGCCTTTCTGGAGCAATTTGTTGGTAATAGCAAAGGAGTTATTGTACCGACGTTCAATCAAGTAATGCCGAGCCGGTTTGTCACTCAATCCGGAGAGCCCAGAACGGTAGTCTTCGGTCTGGGTAATTTCGAAATCAACCGGAGTCTTCATCTCTATGACGGTCACTCCCATCTGCAGGGGGAGCGTCCAACCAGTCACATCATAAGGTGGTTTTGGGGGACCCTCGGGGTAGAGTTTCAGATTGGGATACTGCTGAGGTTCCAGGAGATCCTTGATGTACGGCCGGCAGGGCTGGGCTAATGGGATGATGTGTGTTCCTTCAAGATAGGTTTTACCCTCGTAAACGAATGGAGAGGTGCTGCGGAAGATCCGGACGCCGCCGATCCTCAGCCGCTTAAGCATTTGAGAGGCTGCATTCGGATCGTGCTGATCGAGGGGCACGATGAAGGCGAAGGGTGGTTCGTTCTGCCCTCTGCGTATCGACTCCATATTCATGGCGTAAAAGTTCATCATGAACTTTTCCTTGTAGGTGGCTGCGAGGTCGAGAAGAGAGTAAGTGAATGCCTTTTCGTATTCGATGATATCGCGCAAACGCCACCAGCCTCCTTCCCAGGGATCGAGAAAGTCTGTCACCTTGGAATACCGCGGCAGCTCGGGACCGTACTTCCCCAGACTTCCCCGCGGCAGATGGATGGGGGTGGCTATGCGAACACTAGCCATTTCGGAGAGGATGCCCACCATGTTATGCCAGAGAGGCGTCTTCGACATGGTTCCCTCGAAGTAAGCGGTGAATCGCACCCCCGTCACTATCCCTTTGAAACCCTGTGCGTGCAGGTCGGCTGCGAGATGCTTTCCGATCATGTTGACCTGGGCCATAAGCGCCGGATGAATATTCGGATTCACCGGATCAGTGTAGGGTGGGAGGAAGAGGCGGGGACCGCTCGATCCCATCTGGTGCTGGTCCAAAACGATTTCGGGAAACCACTCGTGGTAGAGCAGCCGTGCTGTGAGCCTGCTTTCCTGGAGGTTGAACATGAACCAGTCCCGATTGTCGTCATGCCCCGCATAATGGTGGTAGAGCCAGGGCATGCGGCATCCTTCATGGGGGGTACCGACATGTTCTCGGTACCACTCGACCACCATCTGCAGTCCGTCTGGATTGAGTGAGGGGGCGAGGAGGATGATGACATCGTTCAGTATCTTTTCAATCCGTTCATTCGAGCGGCTCACGAGTTCGTAGGCGAGTTCCACCGACTCCTGGCTGGAACCGATCTCGGTGGAATGAATGTTGAGGCTCAATAGGACGACGATTTTCCCTTTCTCGACTAATGATCGTGCATCATCTTCAGAGAGATCGAGAGGATTGGCCAATTGCTGTTGGATCGCTTTATAGCGGTCGAGGTTCTCTAGATTCTCTGGTGATGAGATGATTGCCAAGAGGAACGGTTTTCCCAATGTCGTCTTGCCGAGTTCATGAACGATGATTCGGTCGAATCGGCTATCCAGCGTCTCGAAGTAATCGACGATCTGGTTCCAATCGATGAGCTTGCGGTCGGCACCCATGCGGAAACCGAATACCTCTTCAGGCGAAGATAAGGGTTGCCCAGAAACCGTGACCGTTAGAATACAGATAAAAAAGATAGAAAAAACAAGAGTGCAGCACTTTCTCATGGAAACACTCCTCCCCTTTCGTAGATAGTTTTCAGATTCAATGTATTCGGAGCTTACGCAAATACTGGTAATGGTATGGACGATACCACTATTAGCATGCTTCGTCTACTTTTTCGGATACCCCACTGTTTGCGCTAAGACCACATGCTGATCGGATCGTAGTTTCATTATTTCCGACAGGGTGGATCTTTCGACAAGTCCACGAACCACTGTGGAGAGACCTTCCGATGCACAGTAGAGGTAGACATTCTGGCTGATGAAACCCGTATCTGCAGCGGAATAGAATTTTTTTGTTTCTTCCGGTATGTCACCCATCTTTGAATAATCGGCAACGTATATGAGGTTAATGGGTGCTTCACCGACAAACTTTTGTCTGCCGGTCATTGCCCTGATATCTTTATCTATCACGAGGTTCAAGACGTGGGCTGTTGTATCGTAAAGGTACAAGCCATCGGCAGCGGCAACGTAGATATCGATCTCCTGCCAGTTTCTTGCAGACGGTGCGGTGCGTTTCCCCGATTCGGGACGGTTTACCCCGAACGCAGCCCAGAGCAAGTTTGAAAGTTCTTGTAAAGGTAATATCTCACCACTAAATTCTCGTCCCGATTTTCTTTCATTCAATGCCTGCATCAGCGGTTTGCCGATGTCCAATTGGGGCTTGAGAAGTTGAATCGGCTTTTTACTTTCTGCGTATATGTCGGTTGGGGACGCGAGGTTAAAGATGAGAATGGAAGTGATGCAGAGAAGGAATAGTCTCAACATTTCAAACCTCCTTTTTGTGGGCTGTACTATTGTCGGCTTCATATTTGCGGGCTGAACTGTTGTCAGCTTCATTGCTCAGGAAGATCATACTCGTCGCTTTCGCGCCTGTATTCCCGGCTATCTTTTCAAGTATTGCACGATTGTGCATCAGAGAACAACCGACATCTCCGCACTGCAGCACAGTCGGATGCCTCCGTATTGCTTCGAGGAATGGAGAAGCGAGTATCTCCTTGAACGACTGGTTACTTACATTTTCACGGGCGTAGTGGGCAAATGGGCAGGGTTCCACGTACCCTTGAGCATTCACATGGAAAACACCGTTACTCACTGCCATGCATCTTCCCGTATTGTCGTATTCGTCATCAGGAAGATGGACTAGGACGATAGGCTCTCTTTTTCTGATACGACCCAGACTTTTTCTAAAATGTTGCCGCTGTTCTATACTTGGTACCAAGTGCAGGTCATCGGAGCTCACTGGAATGAGTTCATTGAAGAACCCAATCGTGCAACCCACATTCACCATTTCCTGAGCAAATTGGCCACTTCCCAACGTTTCTATTGTTGAGTGTGTTAGCACAGCAGAAAAACCGAAGGGAACATCAGCACTTTTAAGGATTCTCATACAATCAAGTGCTTTTTGGAAGGTACCGCTTCCTCTCCTTCTGTCTGTTTGTTCCAATGTACCTTCCAAGCTGACAACTGGAAGAATATTTCTACATGCAGCTATTTCCGAGACAGTACTTTCATCGATGAGGGTACCATTGGTTACTGTCAGGAACAGTGCATTTCGATGTTTCTTATAGATGTTCATCATTTCAGGCCTTAAATACGGTTCTCCCCCCGTGATAACAAAGAGGAAGACGCCCGCCTCAGAAGCAGAATGGACTAACGTCTCTATCGTATCTATGGACATTTCCCCCTCTTGTGGATGGAACCGCGAGTAGCATCCTTCACAGGAAAGGTTGCATCTCATTGTCGGGCTAAGAGCGATAGCCAAGGGGGCTCGCAGGCCTTCCTTTTTCAGGATACGCTGTCTCCTCCGACGGGCCCGGAGCATACTCACCTGAAGGGTTCTCGTCTTCCACAGCTTCTTAACTGTTTTTCGTCCCCACAGCTGGACCATCCGTATCAGAATATATGTTAATCCAGGTCCCTCGAAATTCTTTGTCATAATAATCCCGCTGTTGATTGAAAAAATGGTAGTGTACTATCTTACTTTGTAACTGACAAGCTCTAAGGATATAATTATTTTCACACTTACATACTATTGGAAGTCTGTTCACATTGGCTACATCGAACAGAGAGAGGGGCAATGCCCATAGAATATCGCTTCCCTCTTCTTATTGGAAAAACGAGGGCGCTCCCCTTTACGAGAGGAGCGCCCTGTTTCAGCATAGAAGATCGGCTCTCACCGATTCCCTGTCTATTCGAGGCTCACCAGCTCCGCTGTGATGGTACCACCTCCTGCCTGAGCGGGGAGATTGACCGTTGCATGCACCACACAGCGGGGGTCCTTTTCACTGACGAGGTAGGTCCCTCCACCCGGATCACCGTCCAGAGGCTTCAGCTCGATCTTGAAAGCCTCAAACGTTCCGGCTGGTACGGTTACTGTCTCTTTGCCGATAACGGTGAGCAGCATCGGTCTGACCGTTCGTGTCGCGATAGCGAACGTACGCAAGGTTGTTTCATAACCCGATGCAAGTGGTAGGGTCGTTATCGCGACTTCCAGTGCAGAGGCATCCCCGAAAACGGGTGCAGGGAGGGCAACATCGACGGGCATCTCTTGCGCACCCATCTTAATACCGCCCTTGATCGCATCCTTGCTGTATGTGAGGGCGAATGTCGCCATACCCTGTGTTGCTGACCGTCGCACCGGAATCAGTGTCTTGACATCCACATCGAACGTATCGACCCCGGCACCCATGGCGCTCTTCTGTTCGGAAATGATTCGCCAGATGGGCATCTCGTTGAACGTCGCTTTCCCGATTGTGATGTCCATGTCCATAGGGATTTCTTGCCCCATGACTGCGGCGTTCGCCTTGTATTTCAGTGTCATGGGCTTCAGCATGCTTACATCACATGCAGGCAACGGGGCGGTTTTTGCCTTTTCGGGATCAGCCGCCGGTTTCTCCAGTGTGACGGTGCTGACATTGATGGTGATCTCATCGAGGCGTTCCTTTACCTTCTCTGAGATCGATTCCTGATAACGTCCCCCGACATGTGTTGACAGGAACTTTTCCATTGCCGTAATGAAGGCCATCCGGTTCTCGACCCCTGAGAAACCGTGACCCTCATCAGGTGCGATGAGGTACTCGACGTCTCTTCCCAGATCGCGCATGGCAACGACGATCTGATCAGACTCCGCTTTCTTCACCCGGGGATCGTTTGCACCCTGAACGACGAGGAGCGGTGCCTTGATCTTGTCAGCTGAGAAGAGGGGCGACTGACGCTTGAGTCTCTCGAGGTCTTCGGGGTTATCGGGATCGCCGACCTGTTCTTTCAGGTAATTCCTGAAGGTTTCCCAGTATGGAGGAATGGAGTTGAGGAAGGTGAGCAGGTTCGAGACACCGACGTAATCGACACCCGCGCAGTAGAGATCGGGAGTGAATGCAACTCCGGCCAGTGTTGCATATCCGCCGTACGATCCGCCGAAGATTGCAACCTTCTTGGGATCGGCGATTCCCTTATCGATCAGGTAATTGACACCATCGGTGATGTCATCCTGCATGGCCTCTCCCCACTGGCGCTTACCCGCATTCAAGAAGGCTTTGCCGTAACCTCTCGATCCACGGAAGTTCGGCTGAAGGACCGCGTAGCCCCTGTTCGCCAGAAACTGCGCGTAGGGATCGTATCCCCAGTAGTCGCGCGCCCATGGGCCACCGTGAGGCAGCATGACTACGGCGAGGTTCTTCGCTTTGACACCCTTGGGTACCGTGAGATACGCAGGGATCTCGAGCCCGTCTCTCGCTTTATACCGTACCGTTTTCATGGGAGCGAGGTGTTCGACGGGAAGTTTCGGACGGGGCCGATAGAGAAACTCAACCTTATCCGTCTCCATATCGTAGGTGTACGTTGCTCCGGGATCGGTATCGCTCGTCACACTCACGAGCCACAGACGGTCGTCGCTTGTCGACGAGCCGAGGTATATGTCCCCTTCGGGAAGCTGCTTCTTGAGCTTCTTGTACGCTTTCTCGAACTTCTTGTCCTTGAATTCGATACGGAGCCGGTCAGCGACGTAGAAGGTGGCCATGATTTCCTCCGTCACTTCCGAGAACAGAGCCCCGCCGAAATCTGCCTGTTTTTTCGGGTCTGATTCGACGAACTCCTCCTTTAACGTTTTGGGGTCAAAGAGGGTCAGCCGGGTGAGATCGATATCCTCACCCTTGTTGGTGATCATGTAGAACCGCTTCCCGTCCTTGTGGAAGCGGTACGGAACGGCTGTTTCTTCATTGGTGCACGTGTGGATTGAGGTCATCTCATCACCGTCGATGCGGAAGATCTCCGTACCACCGTCCTCCGTCTGACGAGTCGCCAATCTCAAGTTACCTTCGAGATCAAAAACCCAGCCGGCAACTTCCTCGTTGTTCTGCCTGATGAGTGTTCTTTCACCTGTTGCAATGTTGAGGCGATAGACATCGTGGTAGCGCTCATCACGGTCGTTGAGTCCGATGTAGATGATGTTGGGATCCTTTTTCGGCAGAGAATAGAAGAACGCCCTGATTCCTTCGATGGGAGTCAGGTCACGAGCGGGGGGGACATCCTGCCCCGCTTCGAGTTTGAGGAATGGATCAACGGCGTAGAGGTGGAAGTTTTCATCTCCCCCC
>Ga0209427_10004847_pt1 | contig 15484 bp, 11 predicted proteins | sample DeeMarSWOR136_30_FD_187465 | JGI IMG/M metagenome (GOLD analysis project Ga0209427, IMG submission 187465) | Marine sediment microbial communities from White Oak River estuary, North Carolina - WOR-1-36_30 (SPAdes) (version 2) | ecosystem: Environmental > Aquatic > Marine > Intertidal zone >...
CGGCCCTGATCCACCACTTCGGTTGACAGATAGTCTGGGGGGTGCTACAAATCGGTGTCGTAAAGTGGTGTTTTATGAGGAATTTAGTAGTTTCCAAAACCCACCAGCTTTGCTGGTGGTATAGTTAAGCTTGGCTCGTACAATAAGCGTGCTGCAGGGAGCTTTAGCAAGATGCACGTTCAGCAAAATCCCCCTCGTTCCCCCTTTACAAAGGGGGAAGATGACTTGTTTGGCCGTGACATGGTGTCATGTGACGCCCCCCTTTAGGAAAGGGGGGCATGGGGGGATTTTACCAAAGGGGGAGAGAAAAGACGTCCACAGCGGGGAAGGGGCACAGGGATTGCTGAGGGTCAGGCGATTCCTTTACGCGTTGAGGTTAATATCATAAGAATTCCTGAATTTTCGGGGACTCATGGAGATCTATGGAGATGCAGATCGGTGATCATGTAAGAGACTACCCGCTTTCAGAAAGGGGACAGCGATGAACCAGTTAGTTTCAACCGAAATAGGATCACCAGATTTCGTCAGGAGGAAGCTGCATGAATTGGCGGTCTTGGCGGAGATGAACAAAGAGATTCACGCCACTATGAACATAAACCAACTCCTGAGAATCCTCGTTCAAAAGGCGGGCGTTGGCGTTAACTTTGAAAGGTGTTTGATTTACCTCCTTGAGGAAGATTATTTGCGTTGCGTCGCTTGGATCGATCGGATCAAGAGAGAGAAAGCCTCCATTATTGAGAAGCGTGTCGGATTTCGAATGGATGAAAACGCTGTAGAAGTGCTGGTTGTTAAAATGGGGAAATCTATCTACGTGGAGAATACCCTCCAAGATAAAAGAGTGAGCCCAAAAATGTTAAGAGTCTCTGGCACAAGAGAATATGGTGTTTCACCTCTTATTGGGCGGAAAAGCGTTTTGGGAGTTTTGACTGGAGACAAGTTCTACAGCAAAGACCCTATTTTACCTGAGGATATGGAGAGTCTGCAATTGTTCGCTGGGCATATCAGCCTGGCTCTCGAGAACGCGATGCTTTATGAAGAAAAGGAGAAGTTCAACAAAATCTTGGAAAAAACCGTCCGAGAAAGAACATCTGAACTGGCTCGAGCATACCAAGATATATCCAGAAAAATGACGAAATTATCAAGTTTCTATCAAATGGCGAGACTTCTCAATGAAAGCCTTGAGCAAAACGCTGTTCTAGAGCAGATTTCGACCCTACTGGGGAGTTTGGGTTATGATGCTTTTTCCGTGACTGTACTGCAAGATGGGAGGGCAAAAAATGTGTTTCGTAAGGGGCTAGGGGAGGATGATGAAAGGTATTTAGATTATCCCTTGCCTCAGCAGGTTCCAGAAGAATTCTGGGCCTCTCCTCAGGTTCTTGTCATCAATGATAATTCGTTGATCCGACTGCCCCCTGGCTATATGGAATACTGCCAAAAAAGAAAAATTCAATCGTCAATCCTGACTCCAATCATCTCTAACGGGAAAAGAATTGGTGTCCTGAGAGTTTATTCCCCAAACCCCGACGCTTTTGCTGATGAACAGAAAGACTTTTTCTACGCTTTTGGGCAGCAGGCTGGAGCGGCACTTGAAAACGCAATCATTTATCAGAAAGTCGTAGATGAGAAAAACCATATAAAAACCATTTCAACGAGGATCGAACAAGAAAACCTATATTTGAAGGAAAGGATAAAGTCTGAGTTCGTGATCGGTCGAAGTCCGAAGATGGCCGAGGTAATGGACTTGGTGCAAAAAGTGGCGCCGACCCCTACAACGGTAATTATTTATGGAGAAACGGGGACGGGAAAAGAACTCATCGCGAATGCTATTCATGAGATGAGTCCAAGAAGAGGCAGATCTCTGATTAAAGTAAACTGCGCAGCTATTCCTGAAGACTTAATTGAAAGCGAGCTTTTCGGGCATGAGAGAGGGGCTTTTACAGGAGCCTATGAAAAGCGTATCGGCATGTTCGAGCTGGCCAATGGGGGTACTATATTTTTGGACGAGATCGGTGATCTGTCTATGAAGACCCAAACTAAGCTCCTGAGGGTGCTGCAAGAGCAGGAAATTCAACGAATAGGTTCAAAAGCGCCCGTCCGTGTTGATGTGAGGGTTATTGCAGCTACAAACAAAGACCTTCGAAAAAGGATTGAAGAGGTGAAATTTCGTTCGGACCTATATTATCGTTTAAGCGTTTTCCCCATCAAACTGCCTCCATTGAGGGAAAGAAAGGAGGATATAGGAACTCTTGTGGATTTTTTTCTCAATAAATATGCCCATATCAAACAAAATAAAATGAAAGTCCATCCAGAAGCGATGAACGTCCTGTTGAAGTATTCTTGGCCAGGCAATGTTCGCGAACTTGAGAATGTCATCGAAAGGCTGGTTATCGTTTCGAGGAATGATGCCATTACATTGGACGATCTTCCAAGGGAACTGTGGAACGACGCAACCACAAATGCCCCAGCGAAACATTTAGGCGAGGCCGTTCGAGAGTACAAGAAAAATATCGTCATCCAAACACTGGCCTCAGCGGGAGGAAAAAAATCAAAGGCCGCAGAGATGCTAGGATTACCAAGATCTAATTTTTCTAGACTGCTTAAATCGCTAAACCTATGACGAAGCTATCAATATGATAGCAGAATAATCTCCGCAGAACTCAAATTATCTAAATGATAACAACGTAGATATCAAAATGATATCACTCGGTTATTTTTCTTCCCCTTCTACTCTCTTCGTAATTTTTATAATTATTTGAAATCAATAACAAAAATAGATATCACGTTGGATGGGCATGGTTGTTGCTAGTAATGTAATAAGATGCCCAGGGCAAAAATATGGCTTCCATTTTGCCGATGGGAGATGAGGTCGCTTAAGCTGGCTGTTCTCATAAAAGGACATCCCCAGATGAGCTTTCAGGGTAACTCTTCAGAAGATGCTTGCCCTGATTGGTTTTACAAAACCCATAAACATTAGAAAGGACATATAAAAATGGGACAGAAAGTTGAGGTACTCACGGATTGTACTCTGTGTTACCACAGTTGCGGGTGCAGAGTTACGGTAGAGGACGGCAAGGCCGTAAGAGTCGAGGGCTTGGAGTCACACCCTCTCAACAGAGGCAAACTCTGCCCCAAGGGATGGAGTGCCTTGGAGAATATCTACAGCCCTGATCGCATAAAGCGGCCTTTGAAAAAAGTGGATGGCACTTTTAAGGAGATCTCCTGGGATCAAGCTCTGGATGAAATCGCAGGGAAACTCAAAGAGCTCAAGGAGAAATTCGGGCCCCAAGTTCTTGGTGTGTTTAGCGGGTCCATCGGCGTAGAAAACCTTGAGATGGCCGGTCTCGTGCAGAGGTTTAAGGCTGCTTTCGGATCACCCAACTTCTTTTCTGTCGAGAGCGTATGCTATCGCATGCGCATTCGAACACGACAGATTACTTTTGGAAAATACCCTACCGAAGAACTGGATTCCAAGCTTTATATTCTGTGGGGCCACAATCCAGAGCAATCCGATTTTCCCCTCAGCCTCGCTCTTGAGGAGAATCTGCAGAAAGGAGCCAAACTGGTGGTCATCGATCCCAAGCGGATCCCCCTAGCCGACCAAGCAGACATGTATCTTCGTATCCGTCCCGGGACAGACGGTGCTCTGGCTTTGGCGCTCATCAACGTCATCATCAACGAGAAACTTTATGATCAAGCATTTATAGATAAGCACACCATCGGTTTCGACAAGCTAGTTCCTCACGTGCAACCATATACTCCGGAATGGGCCGAAGAGATCACCTGGGTTCGGGCGCAAGATATCCGAAAGCTAGCCAGGCTGTTCGCAACCACAAAAGGGGCAGGCATTTATCAGGGTACCTGCACTCAGGATCAGACAGCTAATGGCACACAGAACAGCCGTGCCTTCTCAATCCTGCAGGTTATTACGGGTAACCTCAATGTTGCAGGCGGCTGGACGATCAGCCCTCGCCTTGCTTTCGGAAACGTAGGACTTCGCGTTGAGGGAGATCCGATAGGTTCTGAGCAGTATCCGCTGTTTTTTGAAGTATGGGGCCGAAAGAGCCCATATGGCGTGGTGACCCTGGTTCCCGAAAGCATTCCTGATAAGCTGAAGGCTTTTATTGTGGTTGGCGGCAACCCTCTTGTCTCTATGCCGGACACCAATGCCTTCACAGAAGCTTTCCGGAAATTGGATCTCCTCGTGGTCCACGATCTTTTCATGACGGATACCGGGCGGGAGGCCCACTATGTGCTTCCGGCTTGCTCCCATCTTGAGAAATGGGGTGTGGCTTACACATACAACGTGTGCCACTGCTTGCCCTTTTTGATGTTGCGCAAAAGATGCATTGAACCACTGCATGAGAGTTGGTCGGAGTGGAAGTTCCTGACAGAGCTTGCCAAGAGACTGGATATGGGTGACCTCTTTCCCTGGAAATCAGAAGAGGATTTGGTGGCTTTTGAACTTGCTCCATCAGGGCTTACCTTCGACTACCTCCTCCATGAGAAACCAGAAGGAGATTACTATCAAGAGAAGCAATACGGAATCCCCGAAGGGCGGTTTTCGACCCCATCCAAAAAAATAGAGATATACAGTGAGGCGTTGGAAAAAGTTGGGTTCGATCCCCTTCCCATCTATCTGGAACCTGAAAGAGGTCCGGGTCGGGGCTCCAAAGCATTCCAGGAAAAATACCCTTTGATTCTATCTACCGGCAGCAGAAACCTTTATTACACGCACAGCCAGCACCGTGGCGTAGCCGCCTTGCGGGAAATGAATCCTGAGCCTTTTTTCGAAGTAGGCCCTCTCACTGCTCGGAAATACGGGGTAGGGAACGGCGATGACGTCTTGATTGAGACGAATCGGGGTAAAGTGAAAATGAAAGCCAGAGTGGATGATAAGGTTGCAGAAGGAGTGGTGCTTGTTCCCCACGGGTGGACTGGAGAAGCCAATGCCAATCTGCTTACGGATGTTGAGTGCAGGGAACCTATTTTAGGCTACCCGGATATGAAATCCTTGATGTGCTCAATAAGAAAGGCCTAGGAGGGTGAGCATGGAGATTACTGAGCTGTTCAGGCTCGATGGCCGAGTGGCGCTGGTCACGGGGAGTGCTCAGGGGCTTGGAAAAGACATTGCTCTGACTCTCGCGCAGGCCGGTGCATCCTTAATCCTTGCCGACCTGGTAGTTGCTGCGGAAACAGCCAAGCAGATCAAAGCTATGGGGTCTCGATGTATTTCGGTACAGGCAGACATATCGAATGAAAAAGCTGTTGAGAACCTGGTACAGCGGGCCATACACGAGTACGGAAAGGTCGATGTGCTCGTCAACAATGCGGGGGTTTCCCAACTGAGCTTCGTACCAACAGAAGAGGCATCCCTTGAAGAATGGGACAAAGTCATTGCAGTCAATCTGCGCGGAACGTTTTTGTGTTGCAAGTTTATTGGAAAAGAAATGATCAAAGGGGGTGGCGGTAGTATCGTTAATATATCAACCACAGCCGGCATAACGGGTGTACCTCGGGCCCCTGCTTACTGCGCCTCGAAAGCAGGGGTGATTCTCTTGACGAAGAGCCTGGCTCTTGAATGGGCTCGATACAATATCCGTATCAACGCGATTGCCCCCCACTATCTGGAGACGGCATTATCAGAGGGACTAAGAGCGTCCGAAAAGGCGTATACCGGCCTGGTAAAACAAATACCTCTCAGACGGTTTGGTAAAACTTCCGAAATCGTTGGAGCAGTTCTGTTCCTGGCGTCTGGTGCGTCAAGCTATACGACGGGAAGCGTTGTCGTTGCAGATGGCGGATATCTGGCCCAATAGTTACCAATCGACGGATATGGGGGGAACTTGTTTTTGGATATGGATTCGTTATGGCAATGGTTCAACAAAAGATGTCCTTGGGTTCACAGGGGATGGGAGCGCTAGAGGGACTCAGTATTAACACGTCGACTCCCGAAGCATCACGGGGATAAGGGAAGGTCAGAGTAAAAAAGGGAGGGCATTCGTGATAACTTTGAAAAATGATCAAAAGATGATGCTCGAGACCATACGGAAATTTATGGTTAAGGAGGTAGCACCCTACAGTCAGGAAATGGATGAAACCCAGACTTTCCGACTGGAGCTAAAGGAGAAATTCGCCAAACTGGGTCTCTGGTCTGCAATTATTCCTATTGAATTTGGTGGGATGGGTTTGGACTTGACCAGCTACTGCCTGGTAATCGAGGAAATTTCGAAAGTTGACGCCTCGATGGGAGTCATCATCCAGGATAATGGCACAGGGCTCAGGCCGCTCCTCTTATGCCATGACCAGAGTCTTAAGAAAGAAATATTTTCCCTGCTTGTTAACAAAGGGGGTTCTATCGGGTTTGCTATCACAGAACCTCAGGCCGGGTCCGACACCGCTTCAATTACCACTAAAGCTGTTCGCAATGGAGGAGACTATGTGCTAAACGGTCGTAAGACTTTCATTACGAATGCAGGGATCTCCGATTACTATATTGTATTTGCTTTGACTGATCCTAAGGCCCGTCACCGTGGGATGAGCGCCTTCGTCGTGGATGGATTTTCTGATGGTGTACATGTGGGAAAGAAGGAAAACAAGCTGGGGCTCCGCGCCTCACCCACGGCTGATATCATTCTTGAAGATGTGGTCGTTCCTGAGAAATACAGGATCGGGGAGGAAAACAGAGGGTTTTATCTGTTAATGAAAACTCTGGACGCATCGCGACCCACCATAGCTGCACAAGGTTTAGGGATTGCGGAGGGGGCTCTAGCTTATGCGATAAATTACGCGAAAGAGCGGGAGCAGTTTGCCCAGCCAATCATTAAATTCCAGGGGATCCAATTTATGATTGCCGAATTAATGACCCAAGTGGAGGCATCCAGGGCGCTCCTCTACGAGACAACGAGGCTATATGATGAAGGTTTTGAGAACGTAACCCCATTCTCAGCCATGTGTAAACTTCTATGCACGGATGTGGCGATGAAAGTCGCTACGGATGCCGTCCAGATCCTGGGAGGATATGGTTGTATGAAAGATCATCCTCTCGAGAGGATGATGAGGGATGCAAAGGTGACACAGGTTTATGAGGGAACGAATCAAATTCAACGGGTTGTTATTGCAAACTCGCTGAAACGGAAAGGATACCCTCTTTTCTAAGGATGGCCCCTTCAATGTTAATGCTCTCAAACCATTCAACGCATGACTTAGTGAGCTGGTGGTACCCATGAAGATTGAAGACGTGAAGAAAATAGTTGTTGTTGGAGCAGGAATTATGGGATCGCAGATAGCCGAAAACCTGTCTCGGCTGGGCGACTTTAAAGTCTGCATGCTCGACAAAGATGATCTGCTCGTGAAAAAAGGCCTCCAGAGCATAGAGTTCAGACTGGAAAGATATTTTGTTTCCAAGGGTAAGTTAACCGAACGAGAAAAACAAGAGACACTGACAAGGATTGCCGTGGGTACAGAACTCGAGGAGGCAGTAAGAGATGCGGACATCGTCATTGAGGCCGTTGTGGAAAACCTCGAGTTGAAAAAGGAAATCTTCAAGAAACTGGATCAATATGCGCCGTTGAGTACCATCCTCGCCTCGAATACTTCTCTACAGAATATTTCTGAAATGGCTTCTGCCACAAACAGGCCCGATAAAGTTGTTGGCATCCATTTTTTCAATCCGGTAGCTATGATGAGATTGGTCGAGGTCATCAAAGGGGCTGGCACTTCGAGCGAGACCGTTAGCTTGGCCTGTGATCTGGCACACAAACTCGGGAAAGAGCCGTTGGTGTGCCGGGATTCAAGTTATGGTTTCCTGGCCAACCGGGCTTACATCGCCATGGTCAACGAAGCGGCTCAGATGGTGTGGGAGAGAGTTGCGTCCCCTGCGGAAATAGACAAGGCACTGATGCTTGGCATGAATCTCCCTGAAGGGCCCTTGAGGGTGTGGGATGTTACGGGTGGGTGGGCCGTTTTGATGGCTTCCGAACAGGACGCCATAAGGGAGCTGGGCCCTGAGAAAGGACGCCTGAATCCCATCGTGAGGATGATGGCTCGAGCCGGCTACACGAGAATATACGACTTTTGGGAGGATGTATTCTCCAAGTGGTAACGAAGGATTTCTTTCAATTTTCAGGAGAAAGGGGCCGATTCTATAGAGGATGGCAAGACAAAACGACTAAAGTGTGATACTGTCGTTATCGCTGTAGGGGTTCGGCCTGCCGTAAGTTCACACGAGAAGATCAAAGAACACGTAAGCAAGGTTATAGTGATAGGCGATGCTAGGAAACCGCAGAATGGGTAGCAAGCCATAAGGGATGGGTTTATGGCGGCTGGAGAGATTTAGAGGTTATTTAGGAGATACCTTTGAATATGAAAACGCCTATTTCACAGGACTATGATCGGTTCTTGGGAATGAGCTTCGGACAAATGCTTGACACGCTTGCTCGCGAGGAATTGCAAAAGGAGATTTTCGTATTCAAAAACAGGAGGATTACTTACCAAGCCTTTCATCAGGAAGTGCGGCAGATGTCTAAAGGGTTGAAGAGCCTGGGCATTAAAAAGGGGGATCGAATTGCGGCTCTCCTTCCAAACAGTCCTGAGTTCTTTGTATGCCAACAAGCTTCCCTGTATATAGGTGGAGTTTTCATTATGCTGTCCACCCGATACAGAGAGTTTGAGTTGACATACATGTTGAAACACTCAGGGGCGAAGTGTCTCTTCACCATCGACCGCTACATGGGCACAGATTTTCTGCAGATCATTGAAAAACTGAAGCTAGAGATGCCCGAGCTAAAACATGTTCTTGTCCTTGGCGACGAGACGCCTCCATGGACCAGGGGGTATAAAGACTTCCTCGATTCAGGACAGCATGCAAGTGATGATCTTCTTGAGAAGGATCTGCCTGGACCTGAAGATATAGCCAGCATGCTCTATACGTCGGGAAGCACGGGAACACCCAAGGGGGTCATGATGTCTCACCGAGCGTTCATTTTTGACGCTGTCCGGGTCTGCGAGCGCCTCAGGATTGTCCCCGAGGATGTGTTTCTCATGATCGTGCCCTGTTCTCACACCCTCTGTGCATTTGTGCAGTTCACGGATGCCCTGGTGGGAAGGGTCAAGATTGCGCTCATGGAGAATTTTGATGCGGAAGAGGCCCTGAGACTTTGGGAGACCGAAAGGGTTTCTGTGGTCCATGGTGTGCCGGCTATGTTCCAGATGATGCTGAACCACCCGGATTTCGTAAAGCGTGATCTCAGCAGCAGCCGAGCGGGATATATGGGTGGAGCCTTCTGCCCGGAGGATGTGGTGAGGGATGTGATACGCAAGATGCATCTCCAGATCAGTTGCACCTATGGAATGAGCGAGAATGGATGCTGTACCATTAACGATTTCGATGACGATGAGACAAGCAAGTGTACCACCGTGGGCCGCCCCATAAGAGGCTGTGAGATTAAGCTTACAGATGATCAGAGAAAAGAGGTGCCTGCGGGGGTTGTTGGCGAGATCGCGATTCGGGGTCCTAATCTCTTTTCGGGCTATTACAAGCAGCCAGAGATAACCAAGGCGTCCTACGATGAGGAAGGCTTTTTCTATTCCGGCGATTTAGGAAGGTATCTTGCTGACGGAAACTTAACGATCGTCGGACGAAAAAAGGAAATGATCATCCGTGGCGGCTTCAATGTGTACCCTGTGGAAGTGGAGGAGCAGCTAAAGGAGATGGGTGTAATCGATAACGTCGCCGTCATCGGACTCCCGGATGAAGTCATGGGGGAAAAGGTCGTCGCTTGCATTATTCCAACGCCAGGCAAAAATGTAACTGCAGAGGAAGTGATCGCATTCTGCAAAAGACGGTTGGCAAACTACAAAGTACCTAGTGAAATCCTCTTTATGGAGAAATTCCCCACAACAACAATCGGCAAGACGCAAAAGTTCAAATTGCAAGAAATGCTGGTGCAACCACAGAAGAAGTGATTCTTATCCCATCTGATTTTGCGCGTTCCTGCATTCTGGAAAGAAGGGAGGTGATCGTTTAGAGCACTGCGAAGGAGATGTTTCTTGGGGGCGACGAGAAAAGATGGACTAAACGGGTGCCTCCTCTGTGGTCTATTTTCTCCTGTTTCAGGGAGTAGACCACGCTCCGCTAACGACTTTTTTACCGAGTAAAGGAGAAGGAAAATGAAGAGGATCAGCAAGCTGCTAGGGGTTTTTCTGTGTATAGGCATGGTGTTTTGCGGGTCAGCCTTGGCCCAAAAGCCGATTTTGATCGGCAACTTATCCGGTTTCACGGGAACGTATTCCGCTATGGCCAAAATGCAAAAGGACTCGGTAGACATGGCCGTAAATGAGATTAATGAGGCCGGAGGGCTATTAGGGAGGAAAGTTGAAGTGATTCATGAGGACACGGAGACGAGCCCATCCATAGGTACACGGAAAATAGAGCGACTTATTTTGGAAAAGAAGGTCGATTTTTGCGTTGGGGCTATCAGCTCTGCCGTTACGTTGGCTATGATGGAAGTGGCTAAGAAATACAATAAGATTTTGATGGTAAATATTTCTCAGTCAGTCAAGATCACAGGGGAGTCAAGAAATAAAGTGACTTTCCGTGTAAATGCCAATCCAGGAATAACTTCTGGGGCGTTGTGCAAGTGGATGCTCGCTAATCTGGGCAAGAAATTCTATCTATTGACCGTGGATTATGCGTGGGGAAGATCCACCTCAGAACAGTATCACCAACGGCTCGACGAAATGGGTGCGAAAATAGTGGGAGAAACCTTCTTCCCTTTAGGGACAAAGGACTTCGCACCCTATTTTGGGAAAATCAAAGCGGCTAAGCCGGACGTGCTGTTCATCACCGCAGCAGGCAATGACGCAATTTCAGTGGTGACGCAGGCCGAGCGGTACGGGATAAAGAAAATGATGCCGATATGCGGTGACGGCTCTCTTGTGTCGGCCGATATTCTCGAAGCCGAAGGAGATGCTGCCAACGGAATTATCACTGCTGACTACTACTCCGCCGCTCTGGACACTCCGGAACACAGGGCGTGGGCGGCCAAATATGAGAAACTTTACAATGCAAAGCCCAGCAAGTTCTCCATCAGTTCCTATGAAGCCGTGATGTGGCTAGCGCAGGCGGTTAAGCAAGCGGGTTCAGTGGAGACAGATAAAGTCGTCGCGGCCTTGGAAGGATCCACGTATCACGGCCCACAAGGCATCAAGACCATGGATCGTAACTCCCATCAAACTTCGTTGACCGTTTATATGATAAAAATTGAGAATGGCGAACGGAAGATTTTCGCGAAAGTTGACTAATGAACCAGTCCATGGCGCTCCTCTTTGGAGCGCCATGAAGCGTACTCCGTAGTTTTGGTCTCTCCTCCAATTCAAAGCTCACAAATCGGGACTCGAGTGTTGATGATTTAGTGATTGGGGGTAAAGATGTTGATTGATTACACGATCTATGTGCTATTGCCCCAAATTCTCCATGGTCTCGTCTGGGGAATAGTCATTGCACTCATTGCGCTAGGGCTAACCATCGTTTTCGGACTGATGGACGTTGTCAATTTCGCCCATGGCGAGTTCTATATGCTCGGTGCGTTCTTGGGCTATTCATTGCTTTTCCTTGTTCATAATTTCTGGGCAGCGATTCTTATAGCGGGAATAGCCATAGGGCTTGCGGGAATTCTAGTTGAAGCGCTTATGTTTAGGCCGCTTTACGGCCGGGAACCTATTTTCCATCTGTTACTCACCTTTGGAATGGGAATGGTCCTTCGGGAAGTGGCTCGTGTCATCTGGGGCGGAGTGACAAAGCGCATCGAAATCCCAGTAGCTGGTACGGTCGACTTTCTGGGTATGACTTACCCCCTCTACCGACTCATTATCCTGGGCATCGGAATTATCATCCTGGTGGGGATTTGGTACGCTTTAACCCGTACAGAAGCGGGAGCCACCTTGCGAGCTGCCTCTCAGGACCGGCAAATGTCATCAGCTTTAGGTATAAACGTGGCGAAAGTATACAGCATCACCTTTGCAGGAGGTGTCGCCCTTGCTGCCATAGCGGGGGGTTTGATGAGCCCTATCTACTTTGTATACCCGACCATGGGTATTGACGCCATTTTGAGAGCCTTCATTGTCGTCATAGTCGGCGGATTAGGAAGTATAAGTGGTGCCCTTGTTGCTAGTCTTTTGATCGGTGAAGTGGAATCCCTTGCCTCTCTGTGGATTTCTCCCACGTGGGCCGAGACTCTAGTCTTCGGTGTACTAATCGTGACAATGGTTATTAGACCGAGCGGACTCTTTGGCAGAAGGGGAAGATGAGCGAATGGCTGGATTTAAGAACTTTCAGGCAGACATAAAGGTTTTAACGATCCACATGTTGATTTTGATCGTCGTATGTTTGCTGCCATTTATTATATCAGACTATCTCCGGATGCTTGCCATTGAGGCAATCCTCTTCGCGGTCTTTGCTATGAGCCTCGACCTCATCATGGGTTACGCCGGCATCGCGTCTTTCGGCCACGCTGCCTATTTCGGTGCGGGTGGTTACACTTTAGGCGTAATCATCATGCACTGGACCCCGTCCGTTTGGTTATCGCTTTTGGCGGTGGCTCTCGTTAGTGGGGTTTTAGCTTTCCTGGTTGGTTTTATATCCATTCGTGCTCGAGGAATTTATTTTGCCATTCTCACACTGGCCTTTGCCGAGGTTCTCTATAGGATCGTCTTCCACACCTATGCCTTGGGAGGGTCGGATGGCTTGATAGGGATTCCCGTCCCCGACTTAAACTTGCTGGTTGCAAAGGTTGACCTCAAGAAGCCGCTTAATTTCTATTATGTCGCTGTTGTATTCGCTTATTTGTCATACTTGATTTGTCATCGCCTTACCGAGTCGCCCTTCGGCAGAGTTCTCAGGGGAATCCGTGAGAATGAGGATAGAATCGGCTTTATAGGCTTTAGCGTCAGGCGTTATAAGATCATTGCCTTTGTTGTTTCGGGTATTTTTGCAGGCTGGAGCGGAGCGCTTTTTTCCCTATTCAAGGCATTCGCGGACACGGAACAGCTTCACTTTCTGATGTCAGGGAAAGTCATTGTTATGAACCTGATAGGAGGCTTAGGCACCCTTGTGGGACCGATGTTCGGCGGTATATTCCTCACGGTCTTCGAAACGACTATCTCTTCTCATTTTGAAGCACACCATATAATCACCGGGATAATTTTTATTCTTGTAGTCATCTTCTTGCCAAAAGGCCTTTACGGATTGTTGCTCAATGTCCTAGGGGGAATAAGGGGTGTTTTTCGAAGTCGATAGAATTAGTAAAAGATTCGGTGGTCTTATGGCAGTTGACCGGCTATCCTTTAGTGTTGAAGAACGGGAGGTCGTATCGATTATCGGGCCGAATGGAGCCGGTAAAACGACTTTGTTTAACCTAATTACCGGTGCTTTTCGTCCTGACGAAGGGGAGATCCTGTTCAAAGAGCAAAGAATAACGGGAAAACCTTCACACAAGTTGTTCCATCTCGGTTTGGCGAGGTCTTTTCAGATTACAAATATCTTTCAAGGGTTAACGGTTTTTGAAAACCTGCGTCTCGCCAGTCAGGGTTTGTTAAAAGGGCTTCATCTTTTTGGTTCAGTGTCGCGCCTGAGAGAGTCTATTAATCGAGCAGAAGGAATACTGAATCTGCTTGGGCTGTGGGATAAGCGTGATGAGACCGCAGGGAATCTCTCACACGGCGATCAACGCTATCTTGAAATCGGAATAGCGTTGGCTGCCCGGCCGGCTATGCTTCTTTTGGATGAGCCGACAGCGGGCATGACACCGAAGGAAACCCGATCGACAATTGAGCTCCTAAAACGGCTGAGACAGGAACTTACCATACTGCTTATAGAGCACGATATTGACTTGGTTTTTGAGGTTTCAGACCGGATCATCGTTATGCATCAAGGACGGGTTTTGGCAGATGGAAGTCCTGAAGAAGTTAGAAGCAATAAACAGGTTCAGCAAGCTTATTTCGGGGAAGAAGCCTAATGCTCCAGGTGAGTGACATACATACGTTCTATGGGAGGAGTCACGTCCTTCAAGGCGTGAGTCTGAAGGTTGACGCAAAGGAGATTGTTTGTCTTCTTGGCCGAAATGGGGTGGGTAAATCGACAACACTCAAATCTATCACCGGGCTGACCCCTCCTCGCAAAGGTTCCGTGCGTTTTGACGGCAAAGAAATGAGAGGCATGAAGCCTCATGAGATTGTCAGGAGAGGTATCAGCTATGTACCTGAGGATCGACGGATTTTCCCTATGCTCACAGTAAAAGAGAATCTGGTTTTAGGGACCAAGAACTTGTCCAACGTAAATTCCGAAATAAAGAACGGCAATCTGGAAAAGATGTACGGCTATTTTCCAGCTCTCAGGGCAAGGAAGAAGCAAATGGGTGGTACCCTTTCTGGTGGGGAGCAGCAAATGCTCACGATAGCCCGCGGATTGATGGGAAACCCACGCCTAATGCTTCTCGATGAGCCCTTTGAGGGTCTAGCACCTTTGATTATAAAGGAGCTAACCAAAATCGTAACTCTCATGTGTCAAGAGGAAGGCCTAACCCTTCTTTTGGTGGAGCAGAATGCGCGCCTAGCACTCAAATTAGCCAATCGGGGCTATGTGTTAGAAAAAGGCTCCGTAACCTTTGAAGGGCCTCGTGACGTTATGCTAGCGAGTGAAGAAGTCAAAAAAAGGTGCGGCATCTAGTTCTTTGTTTGACTGTTGAAAGGCCTGGCTATCGATTTCCTTTTTCATAATGCTTTTCCTGCCGAACGGTGGCATTGAAGCCTACTGAGATGTCAACTCATCAAGAAGAGAATAAGGTATTTTATGGTTGGATCATTACTTTTGTTTCCCTGGCTGTCACGACGACAAGCTTTGGAATCATGTATACCTTTGGGGTATTCTTCAAACTTTGGTTAAAAGAATGGGATTGCTCCAGAGCGTTTCTCTCCGGCGTGTTCTCTCTCTGTTTTCTGATTTATGGAATTTCCTCCTTTTTCATGGGGCGAATGACAGACCGTTACGGTCCTAGAAAGACTCTTGCCCTGGGGGGTTTCATTATGGGGGCGGGGGCTGTCTTAACCTCTTTTGTCTCCGCACCGTGGATCTTGTACCTCACTTTCGGCCTCATGATCGGCATTGGTGTAGGAACTTCCTATTCACCAACAGCCTCTACGGTTTCGCGGTGGTTCGTCAAGAAAAAGGGATCAGCCGTAGGCATTGTGGTAGCAGGGCTGGGCCTAGGAACCCTTGTGTACTCGCCCCTTGCCAGGTTTCTCATTGGGAAATGGAACTGGCGATATGCATTTGTCCTGTTTGGCTTCATGATATGGGCGGTCTATTTGTTTGCTGCCTATCTGATCAGAAGAAATCCCCAGGATCTGGGCCTTCTGCCTTATGGACAAGAGCCACAGCGATCTGTTGAAGAAAATGCTACAGGCGCTCACTATAACCAGTCATCGGTTT
>Ga0209427_10004849_pt1 | contig 15483 bp, 15 predicted proteins | sample DeeMarSWOR136_30_FD_187465 | JGI IMG/M metagenome (GOLD analysis project Ga0209427, IMG submission 187465) | Marine sediment microbial communities from White Oak River estuary, North Carolina - WOR-1-36_30 (SPAdes) (version 2) | ecosystem: Environmental > Aquatic > Marine > Intertidal zone >...
ACCGTGGGCAGGGCCATGAGGGTATTCATGACGGTCAGCAATCCCGATCTCCCCCGAAACTTCCTGGTGCCGACGAGAAAACCGAGGGGCACGCCGAAAAGGGCGGCCAGGAACGTGGCCATCAGGGCAAAAAACACCGACCTTCCCACGATTCCATAGATCTCCCGATCAAGGGAAAAAATGAGTTGTGCCGAATCGCCAAAGGCGTCAACCAGATATTCCATGACTTGCGGCCCACGGGTTCGATCCCCGGAAAGGGGTTCGCCCGAATATATCCGTTGAGGTTTAGGGAAAACGGATAGTTGCTTTGGTTAAAGATAACAAAAAGGTTGGATTACGTCAATTAAAAAGGAGTGATAATAACTAAAAATAACTAAAAATAACTTTTTCTCTTGACAACACCGCAAACTCTTAGTATATTTTCCGCGCTTTTGCGGGTTGGGTCAAGGAATTCATTTCACCATTTCAAGACGGAAGGAGGATATGTCATGAAGAAATCCCTATTAATCACCCTCATCCTCGCCCTCAGTTTCACTTGGGGCTTATCCGCATCGGGGTTGGCCGAGGAACGACTGAAGATCTCCAGCACCACCAGTACCGATAACACGGGGCTCTTCCATGCCCTCAACCCCCCCTTTGAGAAGAGGTTTGGCTGCCGCGTCGATGTCATTGCGGTCGGGACGGGAAAGGCTTTGAAGATCGGGGAGATGGGGGACAGCGATGTGGTTTTCGTTCACAGCAGACCAGCTGAGGATAAGTTCGTAGCCGCTGGTCATGGGGCAAACCGGAGGGATGTCATGTACAATGACTTCATCATCGTGGGACCGGCCAAGGACCCCGCGGGCATCCGGGGCACCGGGGATGCCAAGAAAGCCCTTGCCGCAATCGCGAAGGCCGGGGGGCTTTTCATCTCCCGAGGGGATGATTCCGGAACCCACAAGAAGGAGAAGTCCCTCTGGAAGAAGGCCGGCGTTGCGCCCAAAGGCAGGTGGTATTCTGAGGCCGGCCAGGGCATGGGTGCGGTCATCCAAATTGCCAACGAGAAGCTCGCCTACACCCTGGCGGATCGAGGAACCTATTTGGCGTACAAGAATAAGGTATCTTTGAAGATCCTCTGTGAGGGAGATGCGGATCTCTTCAACCCCTATGGAATCATGGCCGTCAATCCGGCCAAGCACCCTCACGTGAATTACGTGTTGGCCATGGCCTATATCGGGTGGGTAACCTCTCCCGAGGGCCAGAAAATAATCCGGGAGTTCGGGAAGGAGAAATTTGGGCAGGCACTCTTTATACCGGTGGCTGTCCCGTGATGGGCTCGCTCCTAAAGTTCACGTCTCGGTTTATTGGTTATTGGTTATTAGTTATTGGTTATTGGTCATTGGCCCCTGGTCTTCGGTCATTAGTCATTTGCTCCCGTGTCCGTTGTCCGTGTTCGTGAAACGCCTCTCTGTCCGTGATTTCGTGTCGGTGGAATTTCGTGTTCGTGCTCGTGAAGCGTAATTGGTTACTCGGTATTCGTTATCAGGTATTTGGCATTTGATATTTCGCCTTCAGACTCCCGCCTCCACCCTCTCAACCTTGACCTTAGCCTTTCACCTTTGCCATTTTTCATTTGGATTTTGACATTTGAACTTTCTATTTTTAACCAATAAAACTAATACAACCAATTCAACCAGGCTTTGGCATTTAGATATTGTCATTTGGACTATATCATTTGGCATTTCCTGTTCCCCTGTATTTCATCTCAAAGGCCTTTTGAATGATCCTTTTGGTCCTCTCAGGAAGACGATACCGGGATATATTCGATAGATGAACCCATTTTACCTCCAGGGCGTCGCTCGACGGCTTCGCTTTCCCTGAAAGGTGTTCGCAGAGGAAATCCACGAGGACGTAGTGGTATTGAACCCTTCCCTCGGGATCGCGGAAGATTCGCTCCAGAACTTCAACCATTTCCCCCACCCGTATCACCAGGTTCACCTCCTCACAAACCTCCCTAATAACCGCCTCCTCCAGTTTCTCTCCCAGCTCTACTGCCCCGCCTGGGATGCTCCAATTCCCGTAGGCCGGCCCCTTGCCCCTTCTGGCCAGGAGGACCTCTTCCCCTCTTATGATGATAGCCCCGACCCCGATGATGGGATGATCAGGGTATTCTCGCTTCACGCCACTTCACCAGTAAGTATTATCCTAAAGGACCGACATTCTTGTGCCCTTCGTTCTGATTGCTTGCACGACCATACCAAAATAAAGAGGATCTCGCAATCAAAAACCCACAGAAGTAAAAGGGGACGACCCGGTTGAAGGGGTTTGAAACTGGAAGCGATGCTCGGGATCTTGGGCCTTCTCTAAATTATCTCTCCCTTGTAATTTCAAGCTTGAATTGGAATAGGCTCTGATGTATCATAGGGCAACCTTCCCGGTTTCAGGATCTGAGCCTTTGGGGATGCATGTTATTGTGCTCCAGTGCCTTAAACCATGAAGGTTTTTCCATTCTATGATTCTCAATGCTATTTTTTGGGTCTGGTGATATGGTTGAACCTCACTTAATCATTATTGCGTCTATTGCAGCTTTTTTTTGTTCTTGGTTCGGCTCTTTAGTAGGCGGTGGGGGGCTTATTGTTGTACCTCTACTCCTTTCCCTTGGCCTGCCTATTCCTGTTGCCCTGGGGACGAGACGGTTTTCATCGCTTGGCGGAACTGCTACGGGACTTATTGAGTTTCATAGATATAAGAAAATGAATTATAAGCTCAGTTTTTCTCTCGTTATCTTTGCATTAATAGGATCTTTTCTGGGTTATGTTTTAGTAGAGAGTCTCAATGAGTCGATACTGAGGAAAATCATAGGTTTCTTGATTGTCACACTGGCAATTGTGTTATGGTTTGAAAATCAAGAGAGAATCAAAAAGCTGAAAGGCAGACTCTATAAATATAGAAACGTGATCGGGCCTCCTGTGGCTATATCGTCTAGCTTGATCGCTATAGTAATTGGCGGAGCCGGCGGTACCGTTTTGACATACCTGCTTATCATTGTTTATGGCCAAACGATTCTTCAGTCTGCAGGAAATAGAAGATTGCCACTATTGGCTGGAAACATTCTAGCAGTCATTTTATTTATCCTTGCCGGATATGTCCACTATGCTTTGGCAGTTCCCATGCTTGTCGCAACTGCATTCGGCGGATATTTTGGCTCTCGTTTCTATCTGAAAAGGGGTGATGAAAAAGTAAGGGTTTTCTTTTTCGGAATCATGATACTACTTGGGATGAAGATACTATTTTTGTAAAAATCAACTAATCTTTCCTCATGTGTCATTTCTTTCGAAAGTTTTTTTCTTATGTACCATAGACCCAAGATTTCATTGCGTTAACCCCTTTTCAAACATTTTGAATGGAGAAACCCCCTATTGCCGTTCTCCCTCCTGACACCATGAGTGACTACCCCAAACAGGAGTATTTCAGTAATAGTATAGCCGACGAACTGATTGCCTATTTCTCCAAAATCCCAAGCCTCATCGTTATCGCCCCCAACTCAGCATTCGCCTTCGTGAAATTTATGAGTTAAAAAATGGGGTAGAGTTTCCCCTTAAAGGCCAAGGCTGAAGCGTTTCCACCCAAGAATGCGATCAGCTCTGTTCTTCCCACAGCCGAAACATCTTGTTGATGATCTCGTCTTTTTTCCTCACCATCTCCGCTTTGGAGGTGCAATAGACCGTTCCACCCGCCGCCCCCCTGTGGCCATCGCCGATATTGAGGGACCTCATGATCTCCCCGACATCCTTCCTATGTTCCCTCTTGTTGAGCTTAACGGCAAGGGAGAGGGAGAAGCTCAGGTGGTTGGTCTTTACCCCCCTATTATGGAGATTATGGACTTCCAGTACCGATAGGGCTTCGGGAAAAATGAGAAAGGCCAGGTTCTTGACGATATCAGGTCTCCGCTTGTACCCAGTCAAATCGAGGACAACCATCTTCCCCTCGCTGTCCGACGGCAAAAAGCTGGTGGATTGCTGGATGATCTTGGTCATCTTCAGCTCTTGCTCCTCATATCCGGCTAATCGCTTCCTGACTGCGGGGAGGCGGGAGACTTCTTTCAAGGGATGATCTCGGATTTGAAAGACCAGATTTTTCATATAGGCATTTCGCTCCCTCAGTGAAGGGTCGCTGATCTTCAAAGTCTTGTCAATGATTCTTCCCGGCGTCTCTCTCCTCCATTCCTCGATGGAAGAATAATTGAAACTATCGATGATATCGGCCTCCCTCACAGTTTCCTCGTACCAGGGTGGAAAGGTAACCTCCTGGCCGAAAAAATCGAAGACCACCCGGGCACAGCTCGGCTTCAGATCAAACCGTCCCGGCAAAAGGGTGGGATCGATATTGCGATACTGCAAGGCCTGAAAATTTCCCTCGTGGTGGTCAAACCAGAGACCGCATTCCAATGGATAGGGGAGATCGCAGACCACATCGGCTTCAGTAATATTAACCAGGGATCGTTCGATGCTCGAAGGCCCTGTAAAGAAAACTTTCTCCACATGTAACGAAAAGGAACACAAGGAAGCGCTTACGATTCCATCGAAATCGTTATGGGTAATAATCCCCTCATACTGTTGGTACAGCTGCTTCAAAAAAATCCTCCCAAAAACCCGAAAAACACGACCAGACCGATCACTCCCCCCGTTGCCACGAGGGAAATACGCCCTTCCCGCCCCAATCTTTCTCCACCCTTCGTAGGCCACCCGGCATCTTCACCGTAACCCCTTGCTGCCAGCGCATCCCCAATATCATGAGCTTTTCTCAAACTGTTGACCAAAAGGGAAGCCAAGAGAGGCAAAACCATTTTCCCCCGTTGTAAAAGGCCTCCTTCATCGAAACAAGCCCCCCTCGCCCTCTGGGCTTTGGTGACCCGTTCGACCTCTTTGAGAAACAGGGGTACGTACCTCATGGAGATCATCACCATGATAGAGATATCATCAACGGGAACACGGAAAATCCTCAAGGGGGAAAGCAGTCGAAAAACCCCCTTTGCCAACTCCATGGGAGAAGTTGTCAGGGTGAGAATCGACGAAAAGATGATGCATAAGGCCACTTGAAAAGAAATCCGGGCCCCCTCTTCCAGCCCCGAATACGTCATTCTTATGAAACCCATACGCAAGGGGAAGATCGGACGGCCCGGCACAACGAGAAAATGAATAAAAATGATAAAAAGGAATAGCCAGAGAAAAGGCCTCATCCCCCGCAGGACATACATAAGGGGAAGTTTCGATTGTTTCACGACCCAAATCGAGAAAAGGAACGTCGTGGCAAGGGTAGTGGTTTCGCGAATCAAGAGGATTGTGATGATTAAGGCCATCAACTCAATAATCTTTGCCCTTGCCTCAATCCTATGGACCACTGACCCCGTGGGCATATAGTGCCCCAGGGTGATGTCCCGATAAAATCTCATTCAGCCCTCGTGTAAAAAAGGGCTATGATTTCATCTTCCTCATAGCCCCTTCAGTAGGTCGACAATCCAATGGGGGTAATAAGCCTTAGGTTCCCTCCTGAGTCTCCTGATCGGAAGATGTCTCCGCAGCATCAACGCCGGACTCTTCTTCCTTCCTCCCCTTATCTTCCCCCTCTCTCTCGGCCTTCTTCTCTATCTCCTCCTGGATCAACCTTCCAAGGCTTGGAGTTCCCGATTTCTGGCCAGCCATGTACCTTTCGATTTCATCCTTTTGATCCTTCTCCTTGAGGCTTTTCATGCTCAGACCGATCTTTCGTTCCTGGGGATCTATGTTGATGACCATGGCCGAAACCGTCTCCCCCACCTTTACCACATCTGAGGGATTTTCCACCTTCTCCTCGCTGAGCTCGGAGACATGGATCAAACCCTCGATGCCATCTTCCAACTGTATAAATACCCCGAAATCGGTGATACTGGTAACTTTACCCTCTACCCGGTCACCAATACGGTACCGTTTCGGAATCTCCTCCCAGGGGTCTGCTGTAAGCTGCTTGATTCCCAGGGAAAACCTTTCGTTCTTCTGATCGATATTGAGGACAACCGCTTCAATCTCCTGGCCTTTCTTATAGATCTCTGTGGGATCCTTAATTTTCTTCGTCCAAGACATCTCCGAGATATGGATCAGGCCGTCAATACCCTCATCGAACCCAACAAATACCCCGAAGTCGGTAACCGTCTTAACCTTTCCCTTCACCCTGGTTCCCAAAGGGTACTTTTCCTCAATCACCGACCAGGGATTGGGTTCAACCTGTCTCATTCCCAGGGAAATCCTCTTCTTCGGCACATCTACATCCAAAACGACGGCGTCGATGATATCCCCCACACCGACTACCTGAGAGGGATGTTTTACCTTTTTGGTCCAGGACATCTCCGAGATATGGACGAGCCCTTCGACCCCTTCTCCTAGTTCAACGAACGCGCCATAATCAGTTATGCTTACAACTCGCCCCTTCACCTGGGAACCAACGGGGTGCTTTTCATTGACCTCATCCCACGGATCCGGGGAAATCTGCTTCAATCCCAGGGAAACTCTTTCCCTATCCCTATCAAAATTCAATACCTTGACTTTGATCCTCTCGCCTACCGAAACCTTTTCGCTGGGATGATTGATCCTACTCCACGAAATGTCGGTGATATGAAGGAGTCCATCAATCCCCCCCAAATCTACGAAGGCACCATAATCGGTTATGTTCTTGACTACACCATCCAGGATCTCCCCTTCTTTTAAGTGCTTAAGGGTCTCCCCCCTCAGTACTTTCCTCTCTTCTTCCAAGAGAACCCGACGAGATAATACGATGTTGCTCCGTTTTTTGTTAAACTTGATAACCTTAAATTTAAACCGTTTCCCAATGAACTTATCCAAATTCCGGACCGGGCGGATATCGATTTGGGAACCGGGTAGAAATGCATTGATGCCGATATCCACGGTCAATCCGCCTTTTATCCTGGAGTTAATCGTGCCGTCGACAATCTCCCCTTCTCGGAAGGCTTTGCTGACACTTCTCCACGCCTTGAGCTTATCGGCCTTTTCCTTGGAAAGGGTAATCAGACTGTCATCGCCCTCTTTCCTCTCCAAGAGCACATCCATCTTATCCCCTACCTTCACGCCCAGATTTCCGTCCTGATCCTTAAATTCGGAGATTGATATCTGACCTTCCGATTTATAACCAATATCGACAGTGACATATTCCGAGTCAACGGCTACCACAATCCCATTCAGAACATCGCCCTCTTCAATGGTCTTAAAGGATGCCTCATAAAGCTCCTTGAAGTCTTCGGCCTCGCCCCCCGCCTCCTTTTCCCCAAGTCTATCATCCCCGGCAGGGTCGTCACTGATTCCCTTCATGTCTTGCGTTTTATTTTCCTCCATGAAACCTTAAACCCCCTCGAAGAACGTTTTTGAAATTCGCAACACTATAACATACTATCCCAAAAAAGACAAACCTTTTAAGCCTCTGACGCTCATGAACCTTGCGACACCATGCGACGCAGGCCTTCCACAACCTCCTCGATAACCCAACCAGGTGTCGAAGCCCCACCAACAACACCGATCCTCCCCTTCCCGCTAAACCATGATGAATTCAGCTCCTCAACCGTCTCGACATGGTACGTATCGCCCAGGATCCGCCGGCAGATTTCAGCCAACCTTTTTGTATTGGCACTCTTATGTCCCCCTATGACGATAATGCAGTCGACCTTGTGAGCCAAATCGAGGGCCTCCCTTTGGCGTAAGGCCGTGGCATCACAGATGGTATTATAGACCCTGACTTCCCTTGCCTTTTCCAAGCAAATAGCTACAATCTCACGAAATTTCTCCAAGGACTGGGTTGTCTGAGCTACCACACCAACTTTCCTCCTTCCCTCCCAATTCGCCAATTTCCCGGGGGAGCTCACCACCATGGCCTCACCCTCTACATAGCTTTTGAGGCTCTTCACTTCCGGATGCGATTGGTCACCCACCACGATAACCAAATACCCCTTTCGGCTCAAGAATCGAGCAAATCCATGCGCCCTCTTCACGAATGGGCATGTGGCGTCGACGATTCGGAGCCCTTTTTCCTTAGCCTTCTCAGCCAAATGGCGGGGAACACCATGAGATCGGAAGATGACTGTGCCCTCAGCAATATCCTCTATTCCCTCCTTAACGATGACTCCGGCCTCCCTCAATTGCTTGACCACCTGAGGATTGTGAATAAGGGGGCCTATGGTATATACGTGATTCCCGTAATTTCTGGCAGCTGTGAAGGCCAAATCAATAGCCCTCTTAACGCCAAAACAAACACCGGCGTGCTTTGCAATGATCACGTCCAAGAAGAATCCCCCCAATTAGTACGAAACGATAAGCTCCACTTTCAACAGCTCTGTCCCTCAGAAATTTGGCGGCGTGCCTCCCTGAGCATCTTCTCCACCACCTCTTCAACGGTCATATGGGTGGAATCAACCACCAGGGCATCCTTGGCCCTTCGCAGCGGTGATAATTTTCTCTTCCGGTCCCGCTGATCCCTTCTCCTCATCTCAGCAATGGTTTCCTCAAGGTTCACCCGGATTCCCTTTTCCATAAGTTCCTTAAACCTCCTCCGCCCCCTCTCCTCGGGTGTGGAATCGAGAAAAAATTTCAATTCCGCCCCTGAGAAGACCACTGTTCCCATATCCCTTCCTTCCGCCACAACCCCACCCCCGGCTCCCATCATCCTCTGCATTTCAGCCAAAATGCTCCTAACGGCCTTTTTTGTGGAAATTTGTGAAGCTAATGCGCTGATCTCGGGTTTGCGGATGGCCTCGCTCACGTCCTTGTCGTTACAAAAGGTTTTGATTTCATCCCCCTCTTGGACGAATACAATTTCCATCTGCGAACATATCCTGGCCAACCCCGCCTCATCATCGATATCGATAGAAAGCTCTTTGGCCTCCACGGCAGCCACTCTATACATAGCCCCTGTATCAAGGTAACGGTACCCAAGCCTTTCCGCCAACCGTCTTCCCACGGTGCTCTTACCCGATCCCGAGGGGCCATCTATAGCGATAATGATTCTTCTTGCCATCTCTCTCCCCGCAAACTTCGGGATACTCTCAAAAACCCCAAAACGCATACCAATTGCTATCGGAGACTCCAAGGCGAAAAAAAGCAGAAGGTAGCGCGGACCCGAGAACGCAAACTCGAAAAATTGATTCTGCCTTGGAAAAAACCAAATGGTCCCCTTGAACGGAACCCAACCCATGACCGTGTTTAAAAGGAGAAGAAGGGGTGGGAGAAAAGGCGGGTAAGAGGCGGATCATCCTTCCATCTGGCGTGAGAGAGCAGCTCCACCATTTCCCTACATTTTATATTTTCCAAAGTCATCAGGGGAAAGATCCTCAAGGATCTCCTCCCACTTTTTCTCATCAAGTACCCCTTCACCCTCTGCCCGCTGAGCCAAATCAACCTTTCTCGACTTTTCGATGACCTTTTGGTGGACAAATATGGGAGATCTCGTCCGCAACGCAATGGCAATGGCATCGCTGGGGCGAGCGTCTATAGCAAGATCCATTCCGTTCCAGTTCAAATGGATAATAGCATAAAAGGTGTTGTTCTTGAGATCGGTCACCTCAACTCTCGATACCACCGCATCCAGGTGATTCAAAATGTTCTTCATCAGATCGTGGGTCATGGGCCTCGCAAGCTTGATCTGTTCCAGCTGGGTAGCGATGGAGCTCGCCTCGAGTAATCCAATCCATATGGGAATAACCTCTTGGCTCTCCTTTTCCTTCAAGAGCACGATAGGCGTGTGGGTAACTGGGTCAATGCTCAAACCCGAAACCCTTACCTCTTTTAGCATGATCTCCTCCTCTTCAAATGATCTTTCCCTTCAAGGAATTCGCGTATCCCTCTTCTATCCTTACCTTCATCAGTCGACCTATCAAATCAGGGCTTCCCTTGAAATTGACCACCTTATTCGAACTCGTCCTCCCGGTCATCTCCTCTTTTGCCCCTTTGCTCACCCCCTCAACCAATATCTCTTCATACCTTCCCTTGAGGGCTTGATTCCTCTTCAGGGTGATCCGCTTCTGCAATTTCTGGAGAATTTCTAAGCGACGGCCCTGGGTGGATTCATCGATTTGGTCGAGAAACCGGGCCGCTTTGGTTCCCTTCCTTGGCGAATACTTGAAGGAAAATAGGTTGTCGAATTGAACCCTTTGGATCAGGTCGAGGGTCTCGAGGAAATCCCTCTCATTTTCACCGGGGAAACCCACCATTACATCAGCGGTAATGGCGATCTCCGGACAGACTTCCCTCAGTTGCTCTCCTTTTTCCATATACTCGTTTCGAGTATACCCCCTTTCCATCCTCTCAAGGATCTTATCCGAGCCGGATTGGAAGGGCAAATGAATGTGTCTACAGGCCTTTTCTAGCTTCCCAAAGGCCATGACAAGCTCTTCTGAGATATCCTTCGGGTGGGAGGTGGTAAATCGGATCCTCCATAATCCCTCAATTTCGTTAATACGAGCCAAGAGCTGTGGGAAGGTTAATCCTCCGGAGAGGTCCTTCCCGTAGGAATTAACGTTTTGCCCTAGCAGGATAACCTCCCTTACGCCCCTTTTCGATAAGACATTGATCTCCCCGAGGATGTTCTCGCTGGGTCTGCTTTTCTGTCTCCCCCTCACGTAGGGAACGATGCAGAAGGAGCAAAAGTTATCACATCCCTGCATGATGGTTACGTAGGACTTCACCTTCTCACCAGGCGAGGGAGCCGGAAAGATATCCAGGGATTTCACCTCATCGTAGAATTCCACGGCGCACTTCGGCGTCCTCGACGCCTGCACATCGCTGATGAGCTCAGGTAGCCTATGAAGGTTGTGTGTTCCGAAGACCAAATCCAAATGACCAATGCGATCCAGCAACCGCTCGCCCTCGTGCTGGGCAGCACACCCACCTACCCCGATTACCAGATGGTGGTTCTTCTCCTTAAGCTTCTTTAGCCTTCCCAGAGCACTATAGACCTTGTGTTCCGGTTTTGCCCTGACGCTACAGGTGTTGAACAGGATGATGTCCGCCCGATGGATATCTTCGGTGGACCTATAGTCGTTCTCCGCTAAGATGCTCAACATCTTTTCGGAATCATGTACGTTCATCTGGCAGCCGAAGGTCTGGAGGTAAACGAATTTTCCGTTAGACACCATTAAACCCTTTAGTCCAGTGTGGCCGAGATGGGCCACCCCCGATCATAGAGTGCTTCAGAGGTCAATGTCAAGACCTCCATAAGGCCCCGCGCACCTGAGTCCAAACCATCAACCCCTTACCTTAAACTGAGAATCCAGCTTTTTCATCTTTTCGACGATTCCACCATACTCCAATTCGCTATAGGGAAGCATAGCCGCTCCGGAGAATCCTTGTTCCCGAATGTCCGTTGCCTTTCTGGCAACTTTCTCCCGAATATGATCCCAATAGGGATGATCGAAGGCATCGGCAGGCTCGGTAAAGGTGCCATTATGAACGCAGAAGGCAAGGCAACTGACCACGGGGGGGCCGTCGAAATAGGAGATAGATGAATTCCGCTTCACGGGCATCAGGGGACCCGTATGGCTACCCCTCATGAATCCCGCCACGAGATGCCCTATATTGAATGGGGAAAGTACCTCCCCCGTTGCCGGAAAAGCTCCCTGGACTCTTACCAGCATGACCGGGTCGTCTTTCCCGGTATATTTTCCCGCAATATTGTGGAGACGGGTCGTGCTCACGGCTACCGCGATTTCCCCGCTATTTCTTGAGTGAATGGATTCCACCACGAACCGTTGGTTGTCCCTCAGGAGTGCCGCAATTTCATAGAGATCCTCGGGTGCATTGAGCTCGATGATCCTATCCCCCTCCGTATAGGAGACGTCCATGATGGTGAATTTAAAACCCTTGTTCATAGCAGGGCTCAAAATCAACCCGGCATTATGCATAGGGTCTGTAAAACCCAAATAGAGGGGAAGATTATACGCCCCTGGATCGGTCTTGTCCGCCGCGAAAAAGAGGAAGGGTTCGTTGGGCCTCTCTTCAAATTCCATCTCGGCTACCGCGGGCCCCATCCCCCTCACATTGCCCGAAAAGGAATCCTTCAAGAGATCCTGCCCTGCTCCATAGAGGCCCTGTTTTCTGGCCACTTCGGTACCGACGAGGAAGGCATCCCAAGCCATTTTATGGATCTTCTCCGCCCCCACTCCTTCAGTGTGGGATAGAAGCAGTGCGACGTCGTCTCCGGTATGGCCCACATAGGAGTCGTTCACGAGATTCTTTCCCTCAATGCGGAGGAAGTTCTCCACAGCTTCTAACAGGCTCTGGCTCGGTTTAATATGACCCCCAATACTTCCGATATCCGCCTTGATTATGCTTACCGTCGTCTTCATACTTCACCTCCGGACAAATAATGTATTCAATGACTAAAATTTCCATTTCCCCATTTCCTCGAAGGAGGAATAGGCAGTCAGATCCAAATGGAGAGGTGTGATTGAGACATGATGGTTCGATATTGCCTCAAAATCCGTGCCTTCCATTGATTCAAAACTCCTATGGCCTCGGATCCAGTAATATTTTTGCCCAATCGGATCGACCTCCTCCACCACTGCATCTCCATAAATCCTTCGTCCCTGTTTGGTGATCCTATATGATTTCACCCCATCCTCATTGAGGTTGGGGACGTTGATATTGAGGAAGGTGTCTTTGGGAAGGCCGTTCTTCAATATGAATCGGGCGACCCTCAGGGCAAAAGAAGCTGCTGGCTTAAACTTGAAATCATCTTTTGAGACCAATGAGATAGCAAAGGAGGGGATTCCATAAAATGCCCCTTCAAAGGCGGCGGAAACGGTACCCGAATAGGTGATGTCTTCCCCCAGATTTCCCCCCTTGTTGATGCCGGAGACAATCAGGTTCGGTCTTTTTGACAGTAGGCTGCAAACCGCCACATTGACACAATCGGCGGGAGTCCCGTCCACGGCGAAATAATCCTGCCGAACCTCGTCTATCTTCAGGGGACGATGGAGGGACAGGGAATGGGCCATGGCACTGCATTCTTTATCCGGTGCCACAACATATACGCGACCGAGGGCCTTCAGCGTCTCGGCTAAAATTTGAATCCCTTGAGAATCGATTCCGTCGTCGTTGGTCACTAAAATAGTCAACGGGACCCCTTCCCCCCCGATCGTAGACAATCAATATAGCGCAAATCGCCCCTTTATTCAAGGTTAATTCCCGCTTATGTTTCCCGAGTTTTCAAAGAATAACGCTGTCCATGAGCGTAATCTGAGGGACAAAGGTCATCCAGGAGGATAAATCCAAAACACAGTTTTCCCTTACCTGCCTACCCCCTTCTCCTGCCTCTTACCTCTACCCTCGTCCCCACTTGCTTCCGACCGCAGCACAGCAGCACTGCAACACCACAGCACTTGTATTTCGCTGCAGCACCTTTCTTTATCGCTGCACCCAAACTCGGCTAAAAGGGGCAAGTATTCCCTCCCTGTCCCGCCAGCAACGGGAAAATAGTCACCTCACAAGGCATTGAAGCGAAGGGGCAAGGGTGTTCGCCTATGAAAAAACGAATGTACCGTATAATCAAGAAAGTCCCTTTTCCTTTTCAATCCTCATCCAAGATTTTGGCCAATGCATCTCCCCCTGGTGCTGGGGCGTCTTGAGGGAGATAGAGCATAACCCCGCCTCTGACTGGCCGCACAACAATCTTTCCCTCTTTAGCCAGTTTCTGGGTCATCTCGACGGGGTTTGTGCCGAAATATTCCTTGAAGGCCTGGTTGAATCCGCTATACACGGTGTGAATACCCTTGTACGGTTGCTTTCGCAACTTCTCAATCGCCCGGACCACAAATTCCTCTTCCGACAATTTTGGTTTTCCTTCCTTAGCCATGTCAACTCCCTCCGAATAAGCTTCTGTTTTCTCCATTTCCCCCGCATCTGTCTTTCTCCAACCCGACTGCTTGCCGATCTTAAAAGGCATCTGCCTCTCGTCTTCCTTCTTGACTACCGTCAGAAGGGATGGATCGCCCCAATCCAAAACCTTCAGCACCCCTAAATCCGGGTGATATATCTCGTCACCGACTTTCATATACCAATCACCGTCCAATGAGAGCGAATGAGGAATTACCACTATACCCCTTTAATCGCTCTCCCTTAGCGTGGAAACGGTTATTCTCGATTCTTCGAAAGGTGTTGCGAAACGAAGAAGTTCATCTTCGAGTTCGGCTTCCCACCGGTTATCCAGCACAACGGAGTCGAGGGCTTTTGTATCTGTAGATGCCCATGAAAGCCTTCTTAAGATCTGCTCCTGGTCGAAAGCAACATTTTTAATTTTACCACATTTCCTCCCGTCCGCCCAGAACCCAGCTTCCCCCTCTCCTTGTCGGACCGAGGCGATAGCAAGCAGTTTATTCAATCAGGGAGTTATCCGGAGATAAAGTCGGAAGAGGGAAGTGTTGCAGTTTTATGGGGCTTGTTGGGGTCATTCATTAAAGGAGAGGTATCCGATTCTTCTGTTTGATCCACTGGTTCCCCCGGTAAACCACATCTTGTAATGTCTTTCCTCTCCATGAAAGTCGCCGTTAGAGAAGAACTTATTTTCGTCGAAGATAACAGAGGGAGTATAGGTATACCCAGTCGTATCGTCTCCTGCCCTCCACGCCGCCCCATCGGTGGTCTTCAAGATGGCATTGGTCCTTCCCATACAGGGGATATCATCGATTAAGTCCCATGTGATTCCGTCTGAGGATTCGGCATAACTAATCCCTTTATTGCATCGGGGACGAAGGTCACTGAACCCATCCAGGGAAGAGGAATACCACATCTCGTAGGCCCCATCGGATTTCTTCACCACTGAAAGGCTGCCATTCGTGTAGAATAAATCCCCGCCATTGTGGGTATGAACGATCTCCAACCCCGCATTCCAGTTCATCCCGTCATTGGATGTGGTGTAGTAGTATATCCCGTTGTTATCTGCCCAAGCGGTATACGTCCCACCCTCATAGAGGATGAAGACGGAATAGACTGGAGCAGAACCGCTAAATAGCGTATTCGTGATATCCCCGTTAGTATCTGCGGTCCAATCCACTCCGTTATCCGAATCATAGTACCGCATCGTTTGGGCCACATCCCACACCCAAAGCTTATACATGGGGCCAGCTATGGGATCGCCGAAGCCACCGCTATCGTAGAGAACGAAGGCGTGGTAACCGGGAATGATGTCTTGGATATTGGATGGTACGACCCAATTGATCCCATCATCAGAATAGGCAAAATCGGTATGAATCCCATCCCCGACCCACATCTTAATAGTACGGTTTCACCGAATATGTGTCCGAACCGGCACTGTCAATGAAATCACCGATGTTATTCCCAAAGGCATCGGGGTCATAGAGGATACAGGGATAGTAAGCCTTGGATCCGGGATCATAGACGGGGTTTGCCCCATATTCCTCAAAGCAAAGGAACCAGCAACCATCTCTGGGACCACACTCGCCTTCCGGAGGAA
>Ga0209427_10004850_pt1 | contig 15482 bp, 21 predicted proteins | sample DeeMarSWOR136_30_FD_187465 | JGI IMG/M metagenome (GOLD analysis project Ga0209427, IMG submission 187465) | Marine sediment microbial communities from White Oak River estuary, North Carolina - WOR-1-36_30 (SPAdes) (version 2) | ecosystem: Environmental > Aquatic > Marine > Intertidal zone >...
CCATGTATTAAAAGAATTCCAACATTATTCCCTTCAAAATAAAAGGGACCTGCACCAGGCATTTTTATTTGATTACTATTGTTCATTTTTTCAAGATTTTACCTAAATTCTATTAAATTAAATGAAATTTCACTATATTCACATTTCTTAGAGGAATTTACCCTGCTAAATTTAAAATACTATTAATTTTTATTAACCTCTCATTTTCTTATAGCAAGGAATACACATTTCAGAGCCATTATAATTCATAATCCTACTATTCATTGTTAGTTCTCCACATATCTCACAAGGAACTGATTCTTCAACTTCTGCTATTCCTGGAGGATTATATTCGATTTCATTTATAGTAAATAATTTTTCAGGATTCGATTTTAACAATAACTGAATTTTTTCATCTCTAGACAACTTTTTATTATCTAATCCCCCCCTTTTTAATGCCAATCTAATCCCTTTTTTGGTTCTTCTATCATAAAAGAAATAATTCATTTTGCCATAATCTTGATGCACAAGATTCCCTTTCCCATAAGTCGTACCTAATATTGCTTGAAGAGCATCAACACTGCAATTATCATTCTCAACAACAACAACTAACTCTTCATTAGGGGAATAATCAAATCTGTGTTCCAAAACATATTTTGCAGCTAAAACACCAATCGTTAAACCTGGACAGATATGTCCATGAAACCTTACAGCCTTTTCCATTAAGTCTTTAGCTTCCATCTGTATTAATATAAATTTTTATTATGATTAAATCTCAAATATATAATTTATTAGATGCTTTAAATATATTTAATTTAAGATTACTTAATAAATGCTTAAACTCTTTAACATGAAATTTTTAGTTGATTCAATGCTAGGTAAATTAACACGGTTCTTGCGCATTTTTGGATATGATACATTATATGCTAATGAACTAATTGATTTCTTTAAAATAGATCCTGTTCCTGATGATTTTTTAATTGAATATGCTAATAATGATGATAGAATTATCATTACTAAAGACTTTCATTTATTTAACCGCAATAAAGAAAAAAGTATATTACTCAAGGGTGAAGGTATATATAATTATCTGCATCAACTTAATACTCAATATGGATTAACCTTTGAATTTAACATTAATAGAGCTAGATGTTCCCTATGTAATTCACAGTTAAAAAGAGTTAAAAACAAGGTTTCAATAAAAAATGAAGTTCTCAAAAAAACTTATCATCACTTCAATGAATTCTATCAATGTTCAAATCTTCAATGTAAAAAAGTGTACTGGCAAGGCTCTCATATTGAAGATATTGAATATAAATTGGGTAAAAATCTGGAATTTGATTAAAATCTTTATTTTTTAAAATGTTTTTCTTTGATTTCTAAGAATTTTTGTTTTGTTTTTTCTGCAAGTTCGGTATAATTCCCTTTCATATACATTGCATAAGCCTGATTTAATAATTCAAGACATTTACGATATTCTACATTCTTGAAATGGTTCTCTGAAAGAGATACTAAATAATCCCCCTTCTTCTTATAAAACTCGATAAATTGGGAAGAGGTGTCTATTTTGTCTTTATCCATTCTATTTTAGCTTTTTTCTATTCTATATTAGTTATAAGATATTTTATGATATTTAATTATAATAATTTAACTATATTTTTATCAGAAAAATCGTTTTGATTCCTTGCGAAAGTCATCCATATTGATCACTCTTCCTTTTATTCGAGATTCATTAGCTGCAAAAGCCATTAAATGACTTTCAAGACATTCTCTAGCATTTGTTAGAGGTTGTTTAAAATTAGGATGTGTTATTGACTCAAGAAAAGCATCAATCAATTTTTGGTCTCCACCACCATGTTCAACTGTGCGAAGATTTAATTTTTCATTTAAGATTACCTTTCTTTTACCTGAATAATGATTATAGAGCGTTAATTTTTTATAAGCATCATGAAATTCACCTAGTAGTGTTGCTTTTGTGCCATCAATTCTTAGCGTTCTGCCTTCTTTTTCACTAAATCCATGCATTGTAAAACTTGTAGTCACACCATTTTCAAACTCTATATTTACCACTTGATGATCAACCACATTATTATTACAAAAATAAACACATCTGCCATATGGACTGGTTTTAAGAATTTTGACTTTTGCTTCATCTGAATAGTCTTCTTTGTGTTCTGAGTATATATAATTAACTGGCCACTCACTCCAATATCTTAATCTTTTAAATGGAGGAATTATTTTAGCTAGCAATGTAAATAATCCGATATAGTTTTTCCTCAAATTGCCTATAAATTTATATATTTTATTTTTTCCCTTTTGCATAATTTGAATTATAGGGATTATATCAATGTAAATTCTTGGAGCATAATAATTGCAAGAGTTCTTTTTTGGACATCCATCTAAACAATATTTTGGTGCTCCCTTAGGCGCATTCTCAGGCTTAAAATGTAGTAAGCTTCCAAATGAACTTATCTTTTTGGGGAGGGAGCCAACCATCCAGTATAATAAATCTAAATCATGGCAAGCTTTTGTTAGAATTATTGGTGAAGATTCTTGTACATTTGCCCATGGACCTCTTACGTAACTGTGTGCCATATGATACCATGAGACATTTTCTCGATGAGAGATATTAACAATATCTCCAAGCAATTTTGATTTAATTATATGAAAAATAGTCAAAAAGAAATCAGTATATCTTAAAACATGACTTACACCTAGAATTCTACCCGTTAATTCAGCTTTATTTACTATTTTAACGCAATCAGCTAATTTATTTGCCATTGGTTTTTCTAGTAAAACATGATAGCCTTTATTTAGTGCTAATAAAGTAGGTTCTGCATGCATCGAATCCTGAGTACAAATAAATGCAACATCAGCGAGTTTTTCATTAGAAAGTAGATCTTCCCAACTTTCAAAACATCGATCGGAAGAAATTTGATGTAACCTTGCAAAATTCTCACGTCTTTTTTTAATAGGTTCTGCCACAGCAACAAATTTAAGTTTTCTTTTATTTTTTATAGCATAATCTCCATAAATATGAAATCCCCTACTTCCAGCTCCCAATAAAACTGCTGTAACTGGTTTACTCATTAAAAATCCCTTAAAAATTGCTTCATTAGATATAAAAACTGAGTTAAAAATTTAATATCTTTAATTTAATCAATAGAATACAAATTTGATTTTTTATTTATCACTCTCTCTCATACTTTTAAGATTTTCCAGGTTTTCTCTATAATTAAAAACAATTTTAGCTATTTCTCCCAAGTATTCAGAAGGATTCATGCTTTTTCCACATTTACTACATTTGAAATCAAGCATTCCATCAATTGAAGTTAATGTTCCATTTTCACAATGCGCACACTGCTCAAATGACCATCTATCTATGATCCTTATAATTTTTTCAATGAATTTTTCTTTTTTTGTGGTGGGCATAATCATTCACTTATTAATATAGTCTAAATTATTGATATTTTTAATTTTTTATTTTGAATTTGATTGATTGTGAATATGTATTATTTCAGTTATTAGTACCTTCAAATATTCAAAATCCTGGGAATAAATCCTTCAACTAGTAAAATCTCAAGTAAAATATTAGCAATCATACCTTCTACAACTGGAATTACTCCAGGTACTATACATGGGTCGCAACGTCCTGAAAATTCAATTTCCACATTTTCCATGGTTTCAATATTAACAATTTTCTGAAGAATACCTATGGAAGCAGTTCGTTTTAATAAAAACAGTAAATTTATTAGCCATATCTGTTGAGATTCCCCCAATAATTCCCCCAGCATCATTTTTTTGTGGTTTGAGTTTTCCCATTCTTTATTATCTATAAGTCATTATTTTCAGAGCCTTTCATTTTTGAAGCTTCAAAACAAGCACCAAACACTATCGTTTTTATGGGAGGAATCGCAAAAATTGCTTTACTAATATTTGATCAGTAATATTGAATGCGGGGCCTCCCTTTCCCACCGGAAAAATCGAGACAATAAATTTTATAGTACCACCGATAGAATCTCTTTAATTTTTAATATCTTTAATTAATGATACATTATCTTATCTAAACGACTTTTGACGTCTAGCTCTAGGTTTTTTGCCTCCAAATTTTTTTGGCTCCGTTCTTCTAGAATCCCCAGATAATAATGAATCATCATATTCTCTAAATGCTTTCTCAATTGTTTTTGTACCAACAAATTTATTAATAGATTTAGCTATTGCTATTCGAACAGCATCTGTTTGACCCATGATTCCACCACCTTTAACCTTAACATTGATATCGCATTTTTCAAGCTTAGGATGGTTAATAATTTCAAGAACCTCTTGAATTCTCAATCTCGCAAGTTCAGGTTCGTATAGTTGCAAAGGAACATTATTTATTTTTACTTGACCTTTTGCAGGATGCTTTAAAACAGCTCTAGCTATAGCAGATTTCCTTTTTCCTGATGCTTGAACTACTTTCATTGACATTTATAATACCTCGATTTCACCTTTTTTCCAACCAATTCTTTGACATAGATTTTCTAATGTAATATATCTGTTATAATATGAAAGTCGCGTTTTATCTACATTATTTATTTCACTAGAGACTAATTTTTGATACTTATTTTTAAACCGTTCTGGAATATCTGAAATATAGATATGAACTCTCTTTATAGCTTCTTTTCCTCTGAGCTTTTTTCGTGGTAACATTTGTTTTATCACTCTCCTCATAACAGTATCTGGTCTCCTTTCATGAAATGGACCTCTACGTGGATTAGTAGCAGTAGATATTTTCAATTTTGCTAAATAATTTTCATGAATTTCTTTTCTTGTACCACTTATGATCGCATCCTTTGCATTAATAATTACTATATGCTCTCCTAAAAGAGCTTTTTTAGCGATTATTGAACAGAATCTACCTAATATTTTATCTGTTGCATCATATAGCTGATATTCGATTGACATACTCATTTCACTTTTAAGCTATCATTTTATATTTTAACATAGAATTTTTACTCCACTCCCTTTAGGATTTTGCTTAAGTAATTCCTCAATAGAAATTAGTTTACTTCCCGATGATTCCACCTTTTTCTTTGCTGTCTTGGAATATTCTAAGCATGCAATTGTGAGAGTATGATCCAATTCACCTATGCTTAATATTTTACCAGGAATAACAATAATATCATTTTTTTTAGTTTTCTTATTTATATGATATAAATTTGTTTTAATTCTGTTCCTTCTGGGACCACTTAATTTTTTTGAAACTGTTTTCCATATCTTAATCCGTGTTTTCCATAAATCTCTTATCAATTTTCTAACATAATAATTTGACGGACCAGTTATTTTATGAGACATGAATAAAACGCACTAATTCTTTAATTCTGATAATTTAAATATTTAATATTTTAATAATTTTTTGATAATTCACGATTCTATCTCTATTCCTCCCAGCTTTTCAACGAATTCATCGATCTTTTCTAAGAAAATCTCAAATGCTTTCTTTAAAATAACCTCAAATGAAAGAACTCCATCACTCTCAATTGAAAAAATATAGCTATTTTTTTTCCATGATACTTTTATTGCTTCCTCTGGACAATTATCCTCACAAGATTTACAAAGTGTACAATTTTTCCAATATTCTTCTAATAATATTGGAATCTTTTTATTAGAAAAGTTATATAAACTTTCTGGACACATTCTTGAAACAATACACTTATCTGGGCATTTTATACATTTAGAATCATCAAAATCTATTTCAGGATAAAATCTATAGAATATATTTGACACTGCTTGCCATTTAACGTGTTTTTTTGCTATTCCTAATACCGCATAGGCTTCAATTATTACCTTATCATTTTTGTCAATTTTTACTAGCGGAATGTTTGGATCCACAGGCACTATTTTAGGATCATTTGAATGTAAATCTCTTGAATAAATTTCCATAGGTGAATTTGTTGTATTGGTAACCTCACAAGTTAAAGAAACTTGGCAAAGTGGGCATCCATACCCTCCACAAGAACAGTCTCGTGGAAGCTTATAGGTTTCTAAATCTGTAGTTAAAGGGATCATCCCCAACCTATGTGCGATAATTTCATCATAGAGAGGAGAATCATTTTTAAGAATAATAACTTCATCGACTGCCATTACAGGTATTTCAGAAATAATAATTCTACGAATAGCATTAGCCATCTCTATAGAAATATTCTCAACTACAAACTTCAAATTATTCTTTGTTCTTTCCAGAATTTCTAGACTCATAATGATATAAGATATTAATTTTCAACATAAAATTCGAATGAATTAAAAAATCTGCCATTTTAGATAAGTTTTATTATTCTAAAGAAAAAATAAGAATATTTTTATTAGTAAAACTTCAAATATTCATATGCTTTATTTTGAGGCTGAAAACAGTATTTTATTTCTTGGAAATCCTTTCGAAAATCTGTCACATCATCTTTTACTTTCTTAGGTTCTTTCTTCTCAATTAATAATTTCTTAAAAAAACTAGCAATATCAACCATCTCACTTTTGTCCATTCCTAGTCTAGTAACTTCAGATGTCCCTATTCTCAAACCACCAGGATTTTGATAATGCCTACCTTCAGAAATATCATAAGGTAAAAGATTGCGATTAACGATTATATTAGCTTCTTCTAATAATTTTTCAATATCTCCACCTAAACCAATAGTTTTTTCAAATTCAGTAATATCCACCACAATCTGATGCGATTCAGTAAAACCTTTATGTTCCATTAAAACTTTTAATCCCACATCGGATAAAGCCTGACCAAGGGCTTTTGCATTTTCTATAATATTTTTATGATAATTTTTCCCAAATTCTAGCATTTCTGCTAGAGTAATAGTCAAACCAGCTACATTATGAAGATGATGGTTAGAAAGTAAAGCTGGAAATGCACAAGCCCTTAATCTTTCAACTAGATCTTCTCTATTTGATACTAATGCTCCATGTTGAGGTCCAGGAAGTGTTTTATGTGTACTCATTGTCATCGCATCTGCCCCTTCTCTCAATGGGTCTTGGAAGTATCCTGAACCAATCAAACCAGCAACATGAGCTGCATCATAACCGATGTATGCTCCAACCTCCTTCGCGACTTCGCCAAGCTCTTTAACAGGATGAGGAAATAAAAATACAGAACCACCAAATAAGACTAATTCGGGTTTAAATTCTCTAATAATTTTTGCTGAAGCATCAATATCAAGGTTCATCTCATCATTATCAAATGCCAAATACTCAACATTTAATCCTCTTGTTGTTCCAGCAGTACCAAAAATTTCTCTCCCACTCTTTGCATACCTTGGCCCATGCGAAATATGACCTCCTCTAACAATGGACATACAACACATTTTTCCATTATTATCTGACGTAAATGCATTATACATAACTAAATTGGCTACAACTCCCGATACTGGTCTCACATCAGCATGAATACAGTTAAAATATTGTTTAGTAAGTTCCATACAAATATCTTCAACTTGGTCAATGTAGGTACATCCTGCGTAAACTCTTTGTCCACTCCATCCTTCTGCATAACGATGTGAAAAATCAGAAGTACAAGCTTCATCAACTGCGGGACTAGTAATATTTTCAGAAGCAATTAGAGGAATTGAATTTTGGAACCATTCATGATGTTTTAATAAAAGATTTCGAATTTCATTTAGTTTTTCCTTCAACTTTAATCAATTCTTTCCAATAATTTTCAAAGTTATTTAAATAATAACTTACCAATTTTTTTAAACCTTTTTCAGCTCTTACAATCTTTAGGTATGAATTACTTTAAAAAATTTTAAAGTTTGAGGAAATCTATTTATAATGGGTATATGTAAAAATTGATAGAACTTAAGTAATATCTATTCTTTAGATTTCTCAAGAATTAATCTGGCTTCGAATAAATTTAACTTTTTGCCAGTTCTTTGCTTTTCTAAAGCTGTTTCTAGTTGTTGTTTTTTTATTTGCTCAATCATCTCATCCTTTTTTGTTCTCTCACTGAATTTTGCTGTAGGCATTTTTCTCGGTTTATAAGGCTTTTTTCCTTTATATATCTTTTTGCTCTGATTCATTAACTTTAAATATTTCTCATGATAAAGATCAGCTGTTTTTTTATTCTCAATTAAGTCCTCTTCAAGTTTTCTTTTATCTATTTTTAACTTATCTACATATTGGTATACTTCTAACATCTTGGAATGATTTTCTTGGGATTTATCTGACCATTTAGTTAATTGTTCATAGATTTTATTAAGATTGATCTTTACTATTTCAATTTTTCTTTCGATTTTAAAAAGATCACTATTTTTTTGTACTGATAAAAAATCTTGTTTCATGGCTGCTAATTCTCTTATTTTATCAATTATGATATTTTCTTCATTAATATCGAGTCTTTCTGTTTCAATTCTTCTCTCTAGACTTTCTATCTTACGTTCAATTTGTTTCATAGAGATGGGTTGTTTATTATTATTAAGATCTTTTTCTAATCCTTGTTTTTTTTTCTTTTCTTCAAGTAAATTATCTAGTAAAGTTTTATATTCAATTTTTTTTTCTTTTAATTGTTTAACTTTATTATTCCAATAATCTCTTTTCTTTTTGTATTTCTCCTTAGCATTTTTTAAAGAATTCGCAATTTCTATCTCAATTTCCTGAAGATCATTGATAAAATCTTTAGTTTTATTGTTTAATTCATCTCTTTTTTGTCGTAAATCTTCTATCTGAAACTGAAGTTCTCTAAATGATGTTCGGGACGTTTGAGTGTTCCGGTTTCTTTCTTTACTCATAAATTAATTCATTAAAGAGTATTTATAAAAAAGATTTGTATAAGTTTAATATTATTGAAAGTTGTATATTTTTTATATATTTTTTGTAAATAAATCAATAATTAAAGATAGCATTCTTATTAAAAGTTAAAGATTTAGATATTCTTGAAATGAAAAAAGATAGAACTTGATATGAACTCTGAATTAATTAAAGAAAATGATTTAATCTTTTTGATTCTTGATCAAAAAAGAAGATGGCTTGTTCAAGTAAAATCCGGGGGCACTTTTCATACGCATAAAGGAATAATTGAATTTAATGATATTATTGGTAAGCATTTTGGTTCTGTTGTGTTTTCAAAGCCTTATGAAACTCAAGGTTATAAGTTCTTTATATTGAAACCATTGCCATCTGATTATATTCTTCATATGTCTCGGAAAACTCAAATTATATATCCTGAAGATGCTGGATTAATCTTAATATATTCAGGTATCGGCCCTGGGAGTGTAATTATTGAAGCAGGATGTGGTTCTGGCGCACTCACATGTATATTAGGCAAAATAGTACATCCAAATGGACATATTCACTCATATGATATCAATAGAAAATCAATTAAAAGAGCAAAATTAAATATAAAAAAAGCAGAGTTAGATGATGTTGTCACAATTCAATATGGAGATATTTTGAAAGATGATCTTAAACATAAAAATGTAGATGCTGTTGTTTTAGATTTGGCCACTCCTTGGAATGCTATTGAGAAAATTAGCAATTACTTAAAATATAGCGGAACAGTTGCATCTTTTTCTCCTACCATTGAGCAAGTTAAAAAAACTGTTAAAATGATGAAAAATCACAACTTCATTGAAGTAAACACCTATGAATTAATAAAAAGAAAAATACAAGTCAAGGAAAATGCTACACGACCAGAAGTAAGAATGATTGGCCATACTGGATATTTAACTTTTGGGAGAAAAATTGAAGATATAAAAAATCCATACAGAGAAATAAAAATAAAAGCAAAAGAATTAATTAATATGAGTGGAATGCCCTTAAGAGGCTGATTTTTTCATGGAAATTGAATATAAAGATTTTTTAAAATTAGATTTAAGAGTGGGACTAGTTAAAAGCTGTAAAAAAGTTCCAAAATCAAAAAATCTCTATAAATTAATGGTGGATTGTGGAGAGAAAGACTTAAGGCAAATCATTACGGGAATTGCTCATTATTATTCCCCAAAAGAATTAATTAATGAAAATATTGTTGTTTTGACAAATTTAAGACCACGTAAAATTATGGGTATTGAAAGTCAAGGGATGCTTCTTGCTGCTGATCTTAATAATGAACCATTCTTATTAAAAATTGATAATAAAAAACCAATTCCCCCTGGATCCAAAATAAAGTAGTTTAAAATCCTTTTAACTGAGCCCCCGTTTTAAGTTCTTTCTTTTTCTTAAATCGTTCTGTTTTGAAAAAATGTTTTTTCTTTTCTGGTAATATTTCTATATATTTTCTTAGCAAATTTTCAACATAATCCTTTGTAGGCTTACTACTTGTAATTTTACTTGGTTGAGATAAAAATTCTAGTATTTCTTTATTTTTTGCACTGTAAGATAATCCTAAATTCTTTAATGGAATATGTACAGAATGTAAAAACCATCCAGATGATTTCTGATCATGAGCCATTACTTTCAAGATATTTGCATCTTCTTTTTTAATTTTAAAATCAATAAGCTTCTTACCAGGACGCACTATTATCGTACAATATTCTGGAATTTTTGATTTGGGATTATGTATCTTTTTATAAAACTGTTCCAATCTTTTACTCATAATTAATTCAATAAGTTAAAATATTTGAAAACTAGACTATATTAAAAAGAATAAATTAAAATTCATAATTAAATTTATTATTTAATAGATTTAGCCTATATTCTTTAATAAATTAAGGAAGGCAAAATGAGCTTATTAGAAACTCCTCTCCATGATAAATTTGTTTTAAAGAAAAAAATATGTGTTCTAGGTGGAACTGAAAATTATAAGGATGAGTTTCAAAAAAAATTGAGTTGTAATAGTTTACCAATCGAAAATAAACGAAATATTGGAGTAAACATAAGTAAGATTGAATTTTTCTTTAAAAAAAATGAAAAATTTGAATTTCTTTTATGGAATATTGATTGCAGGCAACCAAGGTCCTATTTACGTACAATCTTTTATAATGGGGCTGAAGCTATTATAATATTTATTTCAGAAACAAAAGTGGATCAGATTTTAGAATACTTTAAGGAAATCCAAGCCCAGATTTCATCAGTAACCATTATATTTTGTATAATCCTTGAAAAATACACCAAGGAGGAGATAATTAATAAATATTTTAAAAATTTTGAATTTAATAGAGTAATTAAATCAAATAAAATCCAGATTAATGAGATTTTTGAGGATTTAGAGATTCTAAATCAAATATGTTCAATTTCATTGAAAAGAACTAAATATAAAGAATTAGAAAATAATTATTTCATAGATTTTATTCCTTTAGCTCTGCTTTTTGAAGATGAAGATATTAGAGATGTATGTAATGATTATTATGAACCTGAAATGCGTAATTTGAATATCAATATACCAATTAATACCGAATTATTGATTAAATACATTCTGAAATTAAAAATAAATGTAAAATTAGAATCTGAGAATTGGATTAAAATCAAAAATAAAAAACTTGGAATATTTTCAATATATCTCAAAAATGGCAATGTTTATTACTATCCTAAAGTTTGTGAGAAGTGTAAGGATCAAACGTGCATGAAACTTAAGAAGTCGCCATTTTTTATATGCATTGAATCGGGAGAATCAACTGGGTGGACTAATATTAATGGTTTTAATCAACCCGAACTTCTTATCCTAACTAAAATTTTTGCTTTGATGGAAGATAATGAAAATAATTTACCACAATCAGTATTAAAGCAAATTACAAGTTTTAACATATGTGAGAAAGGTAGAAAATGAAAAATGACAACAGTTTTGAAAACATTTGATTTAAAAACTAAAGCTTATTGTGATATTATTAACATAACGGAACAAGTTCAAGAAAGCATAAATGAAAGTGGTATAAACGATGGCATTATAAACGTCCATGTAGCAGGTTCTACAGGAGCAATTTCAACTATAGAATATGAACCAGGACTAGTAAATCATGACATTAAGCAGTTATTAGAAAAATTAATACCTTATAAAGAAGAATATGCTCATCATAAAACTTGGCACGATTATAATGGAGCGGGGCATTTAAGGAGTTTCCTAATTAAAACATCTCAAGTCTTTCCATTTAAAAATCAAAAATTAATTTTAGGAACTTGGCAGCAAATCATTTTTATTGAATGTGATGAGCGAGCCAGAACTAGAAAAATTTACTGTATGATTGTTGGAGATTAAGAACTTCAGAGTTTTTAAAAAAAAATAAAAAATTATTTATTTTGGCTTAGTGTTTTTTATTAAATTATCCAATTCTGTTATTATTATCTGATATTTATCTCGAAGCCGAATTTTCTCTAATTTATCTGTAAGATCCATGACTGATTTATCAAATTGTTTTACTTTTTGAGTAAATACGGGGATTTTCTTGAGAGTCTTATATGTGTTTTCTTTGAGACTTATCTGGTATTCTAGATTTTCTAAAAATTTATTTTCTATTTCGATCAAATACACCATCTTCTTTCTTAAATTATATTATTGAGTAAAATCAGTAGGTCTGCTTTAAAAAATACAAATATCATATATGTGTCATCAAAATTATTCTAAAATTACTAGCCTTATCATAATTTTTTTTATTAAATCGAAATTAAAAACATAGGAATAATATTTAGATGAGATCTTGATATTATAACGATCAATATGGATTATAACGCAAAAATCAAAATTTAAAAACTCTGTTTTACTTTCGCAGAAATTTAAATTAACATAATCTATTATTTTATTAAATTCAAAAAATAGCTAAATAGAACTAGTGGAATTTAAATGGAAAGATTCCTAAAAATAATAATATCTGGTTTAGACGCAGCGGGAAAAACATCAATCTTAACAGCTTTAGATAAAAAATATGACTTTGCAAAAGATATTGTTCAACTTAAGCCCACCATTAGAGTTGAATATCATAAGATGAATTTTCTAAGAAATAATTGTGTATTCTGGGATATGGGTGGCCAAGAAACATATCGTGATATTTACATTAATTATCAAGATGTTTATTTTGATGCTACTGATTTACTTATCTATGTAATCGACATTCAAGATCCAGATCGATTTGAAGATTCAATGGAGTATTTAAATGCGATTTTAACCTTTTTCTCGGAAAGTGAAATGGATGTTCCAATAATCATAACTTTTCATAAATACGATCCTGAGTTAAAAGCTGATGAAAAGATCCTTGCAAATATTGAAAAATTAAGGGAAAGAATATTAAATGAATATCCTGATTTTAATATTTTATTTCAGCAATCTTCAATTTACGATATTATCTCAATTGTCCAATTAGTTTCATATGGACTTTCCGTGTTTGATAAAAAATTTTTTGAACTATCTGAGCTATTGGAATATTATTTGGAAATATTTAATAGCCAAGCTTTAATCATTTTTGATCGTAATGGGATCATCATTTCTGAATTTTATAATGACATTGAACCAGAAGCCTATATCGAGTTATTAGAGTCGATAAAAGAGCATTTATTTTTGCTAAAACGAATGGAAGAAGAAAAAATTGAAGGAAACATTGATTTTTCCTCGGCTGAAGGGTCACTTTTCTCCTATTTACACAGAAAAAAAATAAAAAATGATATGTTTTTCATATCGGCTGTACTCAAAGAACAAGAAAAAGAGGATTTCTTGAAAAAATTCCCAGACTTTCTTGATGATTTAACTCAGATTTTAGAAGAATTAATCTAAAACAAATAAGAGTTAAAAAAATAATATTAATCTATCTTTAAAAGACTTCGAGCTTTATCTATCAATTTTTCCTTTTTCTTTCTATGATTCTTTATGAATTTCAATACTTTATCAACACATTCTTGTTTATGATCTCCACACATCAACTCGCCTTTAACACACATTTCAAAGTCTTTTGCTAATTTTTCATCATCTTCTTCAAAATGATACATAAGCATCTTATAAATCATGCATTTCTGAGGTTCACCACCTAATTCACGTTGCTCTTTCAGATTTCTTCTTCCTCCTGTTAAAGCACCCTTTACTTTTCTTTCAATAGAATCAAGGGACTCATTAAACGTAAAATAGCTGTTCGGATTTCTCTTTCCCATTTTTTCTGAACCATCAATTCCGGCTAATAAATAATGATATGTGGCACCTGGTAAGAAAAAATTCTTATAATTTCTCCTAGTTAGATCTCTCGTAAGGCGAATATGAGGATCTTGATCTATTCCTACAGGTACCAAAGTCGGTTGAGGCCCTTCCATTACTTGCGGAAGTATTATATCTCCAACTTGAATCAAGGAGGAAATATAAAGACCAAATGGGCGCTCCCCATAAATTGCGTTTAACATATTCTGTGTGACTAACCTACTAATCTTAAAACAAATATCTTTTACTTTTGGCTCTTTCGATTGTCTCCAAATATATGCTTTTTCTGGAGAAGGGTCTAAACCAAGAGCTAATATATCAGCAATGTTATCGACGGCAGTTTCTTCTGCTTTATCCCATGGTATTCCATTATCCTCCCATGACTCTATATCTGCGATTCCATAGTATGCTTTGCCCCCCATTTTCTGGAACTCTACAATCTCTAATGCAGTGGTTGATGTTCCTAAGTGAAATGGTCCAGAAGGTTTAATTCCACTCATTACCGCCCATGGTTGACCTTTATCTATAGCTTTAAAAATAAATCCTAAGTCACGATGGCCAAAAATGATTTTTCTTCTTATAAATCGATTATTTATCATTTTTTGTCTAAGAGATTCTGTTATTTCTTCGATCCCAAACTCTTTAATTAATCTATTATAATCCTCAGCTTCAAGCTTTGAGCCGCCCCAAGGATCTATTTTAAAATCATCAACCATGCTTTAATTCACTCTTTTTATATTTGTTGATATTAAAAATTATAGTTTTATAATAAATTTTGATACATTTAAATTAAGTTTCGAGAAATTTGTAAAAAATGATGTTAAACAATTTTCAATGAAACTTAGATTTTTCTAAACTTTTATATATTTCTCAAAATAAAATATATTGATTGACTTAAACTTCATAATTAGATTAAGGTTGCGTCTTAATGAAGAAAGAGAAAGTTCTTGATGAAATCGATCGAAATATTCTTAGAATCTTACAAGATGATGCACGAACTTCTTATCGAGAGATCCAAGATAAATTAGGAATCTCAATCGGGACCATACATAATAGAATAACAAAGTTAAAGAAAAATGGTGTAATAGAAGGATATACTCTCCGCCTTAACAATGAAAAATTAGGGTATAAATTGGCATTTCTTATAAGAATTAATTGCGATGGTAAATTTACTGAAGAGATCTTAGAAGATCTAAGAAGCATCCCTGAAGTCTGCAGTATTTTTCATACAACGGGAGAACAATCTGCTGCTTTAATTTGTCGATTCAAGGAAAGTGAAGATGTTCATAACTTCATTAGAAAATTAAACCAAAAAGAATATATCACACGAACTAATTCTAACATGATTTTAAAAGAATATAAGAATAGAAGTTATGTAGATTTATAAATCTAGTTTTATAAAATTCTAAGAATGAAATTT
>Ga0209427_10004851_pt1 | contig 15481 bp, 18 predicted proteins | sample DeeMarSWOR136_30_FD_187465 | JGI IMG/M metagenome (GOLD analysis project Ga0209427, IMG submission 187465) | Marine sediment microbial communities from White Oak River estuary, North Carolina - WOR-1-36_30 (SPAdes) (version 2) | ecosystem: Environmental > Aquatic > Marine > Intertidal zone >...
AAGCAAATTTCAAATTTTGGGCTTGCTTGAGATATTGGTTTTGAAAACCCAATTTTGCAAAAATAGGGGTTTTCACGCTCTCTGGATGAATCATGAATATTATTTGTTAAATTTGAATATACAGTTAATTTAGATTTGAGTATAAAAATAAAATTGAATTTCTTTAATTTTTACAGATTCAAATTATCTAATGGGCTTTTAATTTTCCCCAGATTCTTATTGCTTACATGTGTATAAATCTCTGTTGTCTTACTACTTTTATGTCCAAGTAATTCCTGAATATATCTTAGGTCAACACCGCTTTCAAGTAAGTGAGTTGCAAAACTATGCCTCAAACAATGAACAGAAACATCCTTTCTTATCCCTGCGGACTTTACAGCATTATCAAATATTTTTTGCACGCTTCTTATATTCAAGTGTCCTGTCTTTTTTGCCCCTGTAAAAAGCCATTTCTTGGGTTTATGAGATTTCAAGTAAATCTCCGATGTTTCTAATGCTTTATCAGAGAGAATTGTATATCTGTCTTTCCTTCCTTTCGCACCCTTAACACGAATTAACTTTCTCTCATCATCAATGTCTTCAACCTTTAACTTTACAACTTCACTGACTCTCAAACCCGCGGAGTAAATAATCATTAAAATTGCTTTATGTTTGATATTTGAAACCGCAGAAAGAATTTTTGAAACCTCGCCCCCACTTAAAACAACCGGCAGCTTTTTATCCTTTTTAGGTCTCTTTATCTCATACATGAATTTTCTCTTTAAAATTTTTCCGTAGTAAAAATTCAGGGCATTCACTGCAACATTCAAAGTGGAAGCGGAAGCGTCTTTCTTTTCAACAAGATAAAAAAGGTAATTTTTTATGTCGGATTCACCTATATCGGATGAACGATTGCCTGCGAATTTAACAAGTTCCCTGTTGTAGTGAAGGTATGCTTTAACTGTTTTTGGACTGTTTATGAGTTATACGAATAAAGCCTTGAACGACAGTGAAAGGATATTTCCTTGAAACAAGTTCTCTTTCAAGAGCGTAAAATTCCTGTAATCCCGGGTCAATACTTATGTCTTCCCCTGAGAATGCAGATAAAATCTTTTCCACAATTCCGTCATCGTCCGGGAAATACCAGTATTTCTTTTGAATATGCCACCGGTAGCCGTCAATAGATTTAATCTTCTCGATGTGGTCTGTGTTGTATGGAAATTTAACTGCTATTCTGCCATCAATTTTTTCAACAGAAATCATTTTTCTTGAATATTATTTTAATTGATTAAATTCAAATTCCAGTAAATTCAATTAAAATTTATTCATTAATTTAAAATTTTAATAATATAATTCAATAGAACTTCAATTAAGTTTAAAAAAAATAAACTAAAAAATGATTCAAACACATATTTTTACGGCAACGGTTGAGCATAAACCGGGAGTTATGCAGAGGGTTTCTTCAATGTTTTCAAGAAGGGGGTTTAATATTGATAACATTACCGTCGGTCCGACAGATCACCCGGAAATTGCAAGGATGACGATTCTTACAACCGGCGATGACCGTGTTTTAGAGCAGGTCATAAAGCAGATGAACAAACTTGTGAATGTTATAAAGGTAAGCGACATCAATAAGGAAAAGGCGGTGTGCAGGGAACTTTGCCTTATTAAAGTACACACTCCCAAAGAAAAACAGAAATCAGAGGTAATCCAGTATGTTGATGTTTTTCGCGGGAAAATCGTTGATGTTGCAACCGAATCACTAACAGTGGAGATAACGGGCGATGCAGATAAAATTGATGCATTTATCAATCTCATGCGCTCATTCGGGATAAAAGAGGTTGCAAGAACAGGAACTACTGCAATGCAAAGAGCGTGATAAACTCTCTTCCGAAAAATTGCGCCGAATACAGGAAATGACGCCCCTCCCCCGAATAAATTTAATATAAATTGTTATGTTGCAGATAGATTGACACTTTTTCGTCCGATCCTTTAAATTAATGATTTTAATCAATGTTTTATCGTGCCAGGCACGAATTTTGTTTTTATCCGGAGCAATGTGCAATTTCACTTTTCCCCCGGGAAGGGGACATTTTTTGGAGCGTTTTATTTTTCATATAATTATATAGTTATGTGAAGTCGGTTAGGGAGAGGTAACCTTTTTCTTTAGATTGCTCAGTTAATAATTCGGATTTAATTTGCTTTTCTAACTTTGGTTTGTACTCTTCAATCCTTTTATTTACTTCAAATCCAACAATTTTGGATAGAATATTGTTTTCTAACAAATCCGTTTTTGAATATCGAGATATTATAGAATATGTGTTTATAAAAATGTCATCTTTATCGTCAATGCATTTAATGAAATTACAATTTATTCCGTACTCAATGTAGTTTTTATATACTATCTGTTTTTCTTCTTCATGCCAGTTCATCAAATCCGTTTTAAATATTTCGCACCACTGTTCATAATTAAAACCATTTTTTGCCAGATTAAATAAGGGTATGCTAATGTTTATTGATTTAAGATACCTGCTTGAGGAATTTATAAATGTCAGGGGGTCATTGTAAACTTCTCCTTTATTGGATAATTTTTTTAAATACCGTCCAAGATCACGATCTCTATGACCAAAAAATTCAATATCTTCATCCCCCTGTATTACTTCATTAATTATGAAAATTTTATTTTCTTTCTCTAACAAGTTCCATAAACAGAAATTATGTTTAGCTTCTTTTGCTTTAGAAATAACCAGTTGAGTATGTGGTTTCTGGGTAGCCATCACAAACTCTTTCCCACTAATTTTGTCATTAACTACACTTTGAAAGTAATCCAAAATCTTCATTTTCTTGTCATCTATAGTATTTGTGATTTCTATATTGCCATTCACCATTTCGCAATACTTTTTGTGATTACTTATTTTCGCTAATATATTAGTGGTAAGAAATTCTTTAACATCTATCAAAACAATGGTATTTTTCCCATATAACAAAACATCAAAATTTTTTTCTTTAAAGAAAAAAAGTGGCTCTGTCCTTATATAATCAAACGGTGATTTTTCATTATCAAAAGCACACACTATTATACTAATATCTTTTATTTCATTTTTATCTGTTTCTATCTGGTTTTTTATACCTCCTCCAATTTCTTTCTTTAATTTATCGCTTAAAGTTTTAATCTCCTTTTTTAATATTCTTTTGCATTTACTTCTATTTTCTCTTGAAAGTTTTATCTTTTCCGCCATTATTGAGTATCATAAACAACACTGGTTAGTTGGTCAATTTTCTCGATTAAGAACCTATGAAACCTTATTATTGATACTGGACTTGAATTATATTTTGGAATTATTGTAAATTTTTTACCATTTGAAGTAACAGAAAATATATTGCCCTTTTTTTCATCCACAATATTAGCACTAAAAATAACCGACCCCTCTACTAATCTTACATTATATGGGCTGAAACCATTATTTTTCATAATTTCTGTAAAGTCTTCAAATTCTTCAAATCCAATTTCTTGTTCAAGTTCAAATTTAACATCTTTTGAATTTAAAATTTCTACTGTGCCCTTTCTTTTTATATCAAATTTTGCCTTTTCAATTTCTTTATTGTCTTTTATTACCAGATCAATGGACTTTTGAACTATATTTCTTAAAAATTCCTCAACATTCCCTGAAAATAAAGTATAATACCCATTTTTGTTTATTTTAAATTGTGATGCTGCAGGAATAACAAATTCTATATTTTGTGGCAACACACCATATTCAAATTGTAACTCCTCCAAAGATATTTTAGCATCATCTCCTCTATATTTTATTTCTCTGTAGAATCTCGGTCTTTTACATTCCTGTTTTCCTATATCTACTTTTTTACCATGAAAATATGTTATGTAACTACCTTCTATTTCTAATATATATTCCTTTAACGAATCAAACTTGGCGGGATGAAGCCAAAGATAGTATAAATCCTGGATGGATTCAACCCTGTTCAATAAAGTGTTATATATGTCCCCCACGCTGTTAAAAGAAAACAGTAAATAGATTTCTTCATATTTTGAATGTTTCGTGAGATAATAATAAACCTCCCTTGTAGTGTTATAAAGATTATACTTAGTCGAGATTTCTACAATATCTCCAAAATTAGAAATATCTACACTAAATCCTTGATTCCTAAAAATTTCAAGTAGTTGATTATTGTTATTGGGTCTGAAGATTAGAGTAACAATCTGTAATTTCTTATTTGTTTTTTTTAAGAAATCGCTGCAAGTGTTTAGGAATTCTTGATATGAATATTTATTGTTAGGTAATCTCATTTTATTTAAATAATGCTAAATTTAAAATTTTTATACTTTTTTATATATTATATTATCATCTAAAAAAACACATCAATATTCTTCAACTTAACCATTTCATCGGACGCTATTTCAACATCTTCTTCCGCTCCGTTTACCTTCACAATGACATCAAGAATTTCCTCAATATCAAGCACGCGGTTTATTACCTGGTTATAGATGACATCCTCGCCGATGTCAAGCGAGTCAATGTAATCTTTCACCCTGTTTTTTGCTTCCGGCTCAATTTCTTTAACGGAAATTTCATCAACTTCCTTTCTTAATTTTAAATTCAATTCAATTCCAATGTCAACAATCCTCGGGCGGTAAAATTCAACTTTTATTCCCGCAGAGCGTGTGTTTTCAATAACCTCTTTTATTTCATCCTCCCACCCGCCGTCTGCAATTATTTTAACAACTCCTGAAACGCCCTCTGGCATGTCTTCAACAACCGCGGAATTAACACCTTCAACGCCCATGACAGCGGTCTTTAATGAATTGTATGTTGCTTTTCCTGCTGCTTCAAGCGCGTGTTTTGCTCTTTTTTTCAGGTCATAATCGGATTCCTCGTCCGAGCCGGTTAAAATATCATTTTTATTTATAACATATTCAATTCCAACAGGTGGTTTCGGCATTACCGTTACCGCACCTGCATTAACATTTCCCTGTTTTCCGGGAACTTCCGATACCGCAAAGACATCTGCAAGCCACTTGTTTTTATCTTCTTTTGAAGGCAGGAGAATTGCTTCTTTTCCTGTTTTAAATGTTTTTACATTTTCAGGAACCGGACCTGCGGTTGAAATAACGGTTCCGCCGGGAATAATTATTTTTTCATACGCAGCGTATTCAACATTAAAAACGGTTTTAATATCCGGCTTTTTTGAATCATTTAAAAATTCAATTGTACTTAAAATTCCTTTTTCACCTTCAATTAACCTGTAACCTGTATCTTCCTCAAACTCCGTTGATTCGGAATTTACGGTACCTGAAATTTTAATTATATTTTTCACAGGAGCATTTTTAAGGACATATCTTTTTCTCCCGTCGCTTATTATTGATTCGGTTTTTGAAATCTCCCCGGGCGGCGTGTTTCTCCCGAATGTTATACTGCCGCCTGCGCGCTCGGGCGGCTTTCTTTCAATACCGAGAATTGAAACAACCATGTCAAGTGCAGAACCCCTTGCCGTGTCAATAAAACCCGAAAGGTAAATCTGGTTCATTTCCTCGTACACAAAATCAATCTCTCTTCCAACCGCTTCAACAAGTGTTCTTGCAACGCTCCCCGGGTTTATGTCCGTTATGCCTGCTGTTTTTGTTGAGTCGCCAAAAATATAATTTACAAGAAAATATGTTGAATCATCGGGTTTTTCACCGTCTTCTTTCCAGGCGATTGAATTATCCTCAAGAGCGTAGTCCCTGTCTTTTTTGAATGCGGTGTTCGTTGCGTTTAATGTACCCTCAATTTTTATGATTTCCCCGGCAGGCGTTGATGAAAGCAGGTATCTTGATTTTCCCGGAACAAATTCATGCCGTTCGTTAACAACTCCTTTTGTTATTCTCGCAAGCACATCCTCTACTATTTCGTTGTAGTGTTTTTTTGCAAATGCCATAATTAAAAAATTATTTTTGAATTTTATTATAATTAAATAATTGAGTATAATTACACAATTTCAAGGTAAAACGGGAATACAATGTTCAGGGCAACTTCACTTTCAATCGGAATCACCGTAATGCTCACATCAACCGAATCCCTGGTTCTTTCTTTAACCGAAATACCCGGGATATCCTTTATACGCGGTTCCTGCATGAGGCATTCCCTGACATACATTTTTATTAGTTCCCTGGTTCTCTCATTGTTTGGCTCGCCGATTAGTTCATAAAGCCGTGAGCCGTAAGCCGGATGCCCGAATTCCTCAAGTTCGCCCTGCCTCGTGCTGATGCGGTTGAAAATCGCCTGTCCCAGGTTGTAGTTTCCGCTCACAACATCAAAATCCCCTTTTGCATTCACCTGCAAATCCCTGAATTCAAGGAATTTATCAACCCGCGTTCCCGACAATTTTAAATCAATCCCGAGCAGTTCCTCTGTCATTTTTGTTGTTGTTTTGCTGTTTTTTTGTATTGTTTTTTTGTATTGTTTTTTAATTATTATTTTATTATTTACCCGAAAAACACCGTGCCAACGGCAATAACTTTCCCGACAGGCAAATCCGCGGGGTCATTGCAGGTCATTGCAGTATCGCCGTTTCTTGCAGCAGGCTTCCCGTTTATAAAAACCGCCGGGCTTCCTACCTGTATTTTTCCCTGGTTTGAAGGCGGCTTCTGGAACGGACCTCCCTGGGGTATATGCGGCGGCGTGTTCATCGCGGTGCTTCCGACAATTGCAGCCGGTTTTCCTTCAATGAAAACATCACTGCTTAAATCCCCGTTTATTATCCCGTTAAAAGGATGGGGAAGCGGTGTCGGGACAGGTCCCCCCGGTGAGGGAATCATTATTATGTGCGTGTCTGTTGCAACAATTCTGTCGCCCATTTTAGCTGCCGGCTGACCCATTTTTTAATTTAATTTAATTTTAATTTCAATTAAAATTTTTCAATTTATTTTTTTATCTCATTTATTCTACGGCTGTGCCGCCCCGCACTTCCTGCAGTACCTCGCCTGCTTTGGTATAATTTCCCCGCAGTCGGCGTTCTGGCATACTTTTGTGTCCGTTCCCGAAGGAGGAAGTTTCCCGCATCTCGGGCAGGGTTCGCCCTCGGCAAGGAGTTTTGCCCCGCAGTGCATGCAGAACCTCGCAGAAACAGATGTGAATGTCACCTTTGCTTTTCCTTCAGTAAGTCCCTCGCAGTTTCCGGTGATGTCAACGATTTCGGGTGTTGTTGATGAGGTGACCTGTGATTTTTCAACGCTTTTTCCTTTAAGTATTGTCACCCTGTCTGGTTTTATCTCGCCTGAGCCGGATGTGAGTTCAACTATAATATCTTCTTTTGCACCTGTTTCCTTCCCGATTTTATTTAGAATCCTGACAATTATGTCCGCTGATGTTTTACCGTTTGCCGGGATGTGGTCAGGATTTACTTTTATACTTATTTTCGCGGGGTTGCTTAAAAATTTAAATGCAAAAAAGAGAATAATTATTAAAATTATTAAAATTATTATTAAAATTCCCGCGGGCGATAAGATTGCACCGAGGATTTTTTCAAATATGTTTTTATCAAGATTTTCAATGTTTCCAAGAATTGAATTAATATCACTGACGCTGTTCACATCGCCTATGTCTTCATAAATTTCCTTTGCATCGCCTGCCTTTTCTCTTGCCGTTTCATAGTCCCCTGAAGTAACTGCCTCTTGCGCCTGCTGCATTAACGAATCCGCCTGTGCCTTTTTATCTGCTTTTACTTCCTCTGCACATTTCCCGGTTTCCGGAATGCAGGTTCCGTTCTCGCATTTCTTTAAGTTTGTTGTGCATTCACTCCATTTTGCATCCGTGCAGGTTTGAGTTCCCTCGCAGCCGTTTGATGCCGTACAGGTTTTTGTGTCCCCTTCCCTGCATTCACCGCAGTCGTCAGGGCATGAAGAGATACTTTCACCGGTATCGCAAAATCCGTCGCCGCAGTATGTTTCTTCCGTTCTGCATATCTCATGGACACAAAAATTGCTGACACATGCTTCATTACCGGTACATGCTTCTCCAGGTGCTTTTTTTGGCTTGCATTCATTATTTTCGCAGTATTCCGAATTCGTGCAGACATCATCTCCGCAGGTCGGCTCCTTGCATTTCCCTTCTATACAACGGTTTTTGCATTCATTATCATTCGTGCAGATTTCATCATTATCTTTTTTTGTGTGGCAGTTAGTATCATTGCCGCAGTACTCTCCAGCTTTGCAGTCGGCATCCTCCCCGCAGAAACCCGCTTCCTCGCATATTGTATTTTTATAGCAGTTATTGCTTACGCACTGGTAATTTGCATTGCATGCTTCACCGTTCGGCTTTTTGCCGTGGCATGTATTGTCTGCACCGCAGTACTTTCCGGATGCACAGTCAGCGTTTATGTCGCAGGCATCACCCGCCTTACATGTCCCTCCCAGGCAGTTCCCGGTTAAACATTCATAATCATTTGCACAACCGTATCCTATTTCTTTTTTCGGCTTGCATACATTACTTTCGCAGTATTGTGTTGGAGTACAGCACACTCCACCGCAGGTGCATATTTTATAAATTGCGGTTTTATCAAGGGTTATTGTCTCAATGGGCGTAAATGCACCTGTGTTTGAAATGGCTAAAGAAATCAAAATAATTATGCTTAAAACCATAATCGTTAAATTTTTAAAATTATTTTCCTTTTTATTGTTTATGTTTTTCATTTTCCTTTTTATTGAATTAAATAAATAATTATTATAATTAACTTTAAACATGCATTAAATTAAATATGAGATTTCAAACTATTTAAATCAAGATATTTTATCATCCCGGTTAGTTTTTTAAGTTACATATCCCAGGGTGGTGCTATTTTGTTTGCATCCTGGTATTTCAACATTTTTTACCTGATGCGCGTCTAATTCCGGAGAAAGTTAGCACTGTTTGTCGGACAGTTTCTTTTGCTTTTGTACCATCCAATTTTAGCAAATGCTAATATTTTATAATGAGTTCGATGTAATGAAGAATTGAATTAACGCTTCATCCAGTCATGCTCTCTTTACTTATTAAATTATAATTAAATTGTTTTTATAATTTTAATCAATATTTCCCATGAATTTCTTCAAGCCGTTTAATTAAATCCTTATTCCCGACATGTATCGGTGTTCTCTGGTTCGGGTCATCCGGGAGTATTTCAAGAACAGAACCTTTTTCATTTGAGCACGCCCCTCCTGCCGCTTCAATAATAAACGACATCGGGTTTGCCTCAATCACAAGCCGGAGTTTACCGTTTGGCTTATCAACAAGCGACGGGTAGCTGAAGAAACCGCCGTAGTAGAGAATCTGGTTGAAGTCACCTACAAACGCTCCGCCGTACCTGATTTTTTTACCGGCATCCATCATTTCCTGTACAAACTCCCTGTACGCCGGAGTCCAGTCCTTTGGAAGCCCCCCGATGCTCATCAAGCTTCCCGGCTCCTTTAGTTTCATGTTCTTTCTGCTTAAAAAATAATCAGTTGAACCTTTCCGGTGCTTCACGAATTCATTAACGCCGTCTTTTGTAGCGCACACAAGAGTCGTTATCGGACCGTACAGGTTATAGAAAGCACACACCTGGTTTTTACCTTTTGTGAGGGTTTCCTTTTCCTTATGGACACCGACGATGGTTCCGAAAAGGTTGTTGCTTTCAATGTTTGATGAGCCGTCAAGAGGATCAAGCGTCACAACATAATCACCTGTCTCTTCAGGGTTGTGCAGCGGCTCTCCAAGTTCCTCGGAAACTATTGTTCTAACAACGCCTGTTTTCATAAGCGCGTCAACGATAACATCGTTTGTCCATACATCAAGCGCTTTTTGCTCTTCCCCGAAAACATTTTTAGTTCCAGCCATACCTCTCCTGTGAGGCAGTTCATTGAAAATTTCATCTGTTAAATTCGCAACAGCATTTATTATCGCTGCAACATCTTCATTTAAATCCGTGGTGTGTTGTTCAAGGGTTTTTTCTGTCATTTTTAGTTTTGGGTATTATTTGTGGGTATTGTTTTAGATATCATAATATTATTTATATTATTTACATTATAACTTATTTACATAGTAATTATTTTAATTAATCCTGATTTTTGGCAATTTTATAAATCTAAATAAAATCAATGAAATCTAATCATATAATTCATAATTGAAAATGATTATACCTATAAGATGCTTTACCTGCGGAAAACCGATAGCACAGGACTGGGAAGAATATGCCGGGAGGGTTTCTGCCGGTGACTCAAAAAAAGAAATCCTGGACTCATTAGGTTACGAAAGATATTGCTGCAGGCGTATGTTTTTAAGCCACACGGAAATTATTGACGAAGTGATGCACTATAAAATTTTTTAATTTTAATAAAATTTAAAAATAATTTTAAAAATAATTGAAAGGACAATATGGATTATACCCGATTTGAAAAGGCAAGGTTGATTGGCGCAAGAGCATTGCAGATAAGGATGGGTGCGCCGATTTTAATTAAAGTTCCGAGAGATATGACTGCTGCTATGGAAATAGCAAAATTAGAACTTGAAAAAGCTGTGCTTCCGATAAGTGTAAAGAGAACCGGAGAACCGGAATCATCGTAATCGGGTGCTTTTTTATTTATAAATTTTAAAATTATTGCGGCGGGCTAAAACCACTTTTTTGTTCAAATTTTTTCTAAAATTTTCGTTTTACCTATCGGTAAAGGCATTTATTCGCATCACTCATAATAAATGCGGGGGGAGGGATTCGAACCCACGAAGACTTACGTCACAGGATCTTAAGTCCTGCCCCTTAGGCCGACTCGGGTACCCCCGCATGGAGGTAGTTTTTAAGTGATTATGTAATTTTTCATTAATTAAATTATTAGATTATGATGGGCCCGAAGGGATTTGAACCCTTGACCTCGCGATTATGAGTCGCGCGCTCTAAACCAACCTAAGCTACGGGCCCAAATACGCCTTGGGCAGGACTTGAACCTGCGACCACTCGGTTAACAGCCGAGCGCTCCACCAACTGAGCTACCAAGGCATAAATTTAATTTAAATTTTTAAACTAACTATATAAACTTTGAAAATAAATTAATTTATAGCATTTATTAATTAAAATTACAATCTAAAAAATAATATAAGACAAGATGATAATGAGTATAGGCAGAGTTTGCAAAATAGTAAAAGGAAAAGAAGCAGGAAAGTACTGCGTTGTTGTTAACCGGCTCGGAAGAAGAGATAAAAATTTCGTAACGATTGACGGTGCAGGTGTTAAAAGAAGAAAGGTTAATACGGCGCATCTGGAGCCGCTTCCTTCTGTCCTGGAAATAGAAAAAAATGCAAATACGGAAGCAGTTATAAGTGAATTGAGCAAGAAAGGTTTTGGCAGCTAATAAAATGAAAATTTTATGTATAGCAGATATTCATGGTGAACTGGAAAGTATCTTAAAGGTCGGGATGTTTGCAAAGGAGAGGGGAATCCGGGATATTATAATACTCGGGGATTTTACAAAGTCCGGGAAGTTTCGCGATGTAAACCGGAATTTAGGGGACGCGGAATATGTTTTTATCACGCTTGACTCATTTGATTTTAACATACTTGCAATTCCCGGGAATTGCGATTCAAAGGAAATTTTAAAATTATTCAATGAATTTAATTCTAATTTGCACGAAAAAGTTAAAGAAATTTGCGGCATCGCTTTTATGGGACTCGGCGGCTCAAACCCGACGCCTTTTAACACCCCGTTTGAATTCAACGAGCAGGAAATTTACAATAAATTAAAAGAGATTATGGAAAAATGCGCGGACAATAAAAATAAAATTTTGATAACACACTGCCCGCCGAAAGACACGAAATGCGATTACACGGGAAGCGGGCATGTCGGCTCGGTTTCATTGAGAAAAATTGTTGAGGAATTTCAGCCGGGTCTTGTTGTATGCTCTCACATTCATGAATGCGGCGGGGAAACGGATAAAATCGGTGAAACAAAAATTGCAAACATCGGCATGCTCGGCAGTATGAGGTGCGGGATTATTGATACGGGAACACTGGATATTGAACTTATGCGGATGGAATAGTTGATGTTTTTCCCAGATTTTACCATTATTATTATTATAAATTTACATTCTAAAATTTAATGTTAAAAAAATTATCTAATAAGAAATGATTAACTCAAAAACAAAACTTTTAGCCGTAATCGGACACCCCATCGGACACAGTTTATCCCCGTTAATGCACAACACTGTTTTCAATGAATTAAATATTAATTCGGTTTATCTTGCGTTTGACATCAAGCCGGAAGACATTGGCAGGTTTGTTGAAGGGGCAGGTGCGATGGGCATTGTCGGAATAAATGTGACAATTCCCCACAAGGTTGGAATTATGAGATATCTTGACGAGATAAGCAGGGAAGCGGAATTAATCGGTGCCGTGAATACAGTCAGATTCGGCGATAAAATTAAGGGCTACAATACGGACGGTCTGGGCTGCATCCGTGCATTGCAGGAATCCGGTGAAGAGATCGCGGGAAAAAATATTTTCATAATCGGTGCGGGAGGCGCTGCCCGTGCAATTGTATTCCAGTGCGTTTTAGAAGGTGCGAATGTGACGATTACAAACAGGACAGAGGAGATGTTTATGGCAGAGGATTTGAGTGCGGATATTAAAAATAAATTAAATAAAATTATTCCGGTTATTGATTTTGATAATGAAGCAATTGCTGATGCACTAAATAATTCGGATATTTTGATTCACACAACACCTGTCGGTATGTTTCCGAATGTTGATAACTGCATAATTCCCGGAGAAATCATCCCCCCGCATTTAACTGTAATGGACATTGTGTATAACCCGGTTGAAACAAAGTTCTTGAAACTTGCGGCAGGGAACGGATGCAAAATTGTTCCGGGAATCGGGATGTTTGTTCACCAGGGGGCTGAAGCATTGAAAATCTGGTTCCCCGGTATTGAGCCGCCGGTTGATTTGATGAAGAAAGTGGTGATGGCGGAATTTAAAGATTAATTTAAATAGCGTCAGCATGAACAGAATGAGCATAAAGAGGGTGCCAATGAATTGGCACCCTCAGGGGGATAGAGTGGACACTCAAATTTTAAATTTTTATTAAATATTGATAAATTTATTAAATTTTATTAAAAATATATACTTATTATATATTAGATTGGAACTCTTTATAAATTGATTGAAAATTTTTAATTTAAAAGTTGGAACGCTCCCAAAAAATTTATATTTTAATTTCTTTATCCTGCCCGTTACTTACTTCCAGAAATGCCTTCCCGATACCGTAACCGATGTGTGTTGCACCTTCTGCGAACAGGTCATAAAAAGTCGGCTCATGGTACAGGTATTTAACTCTCGGCTCACCCTCAATTCCCGCGAGTTCTGCCGCTGCGAGGGTTGCATCATTCAGGTTCCCGAGTTTATCCACAAGCCCGTTTTCAAGTGCTTCGGATCCGAGATAAATGTCCCCGTTTGCGATTTCTTCAATATCTGAAATTTCCATGTTCCTGTTCTCTGCTACATCGCTTATAAAGTGATAATAAATTTTATTAATTATTTCCTGCAGCCGCTCTTCTTCTTCTTCCGTCATGTTCCTGTAAGGGCTTCCGATGTCTTTTTTCTCACCCGATGTTATCACTTTAACATCAATTCCTAATTTATCAAATAATTCATAATACTGGAAAAGTATCATCGCAACACCTATGCTTCCCGTGATTGAGTCCTCGTCAGCCATAATCAGGTCTGCCGCGGATGCAACATAATACGCTCCCGATGCTCCTGACTCGCCGATTCTTGCAACAACCGGTTTATCGCTTTCCCTTACCTTATACATCAATTCCTTGCTCGGAAGAACACCGCCTCCGCCGCTGTCAATATCAAGAACTATTGCTTTTATTGAATCATCGGAAACAGCGTCATCAAGCATATTTCCCACTTCATTTGCAGAATATTCCGTAATCTCTCCTTTTAAAGGAACAACCGCGACACTATCTGCGGCTATTGCAGAAAAGTTTGAAAAGTTTGAATCGTCAATAAGCAGCGCGACCATTGCGGCAAGTGCGGATATAAAAAAAATAAATACCCCTGATATTATTAAAATTTTCCATTTAGTTTGCATCTTAAATTTTTTTATTATTTAATGCGGCTGCCGGGATTTGAACCCGGGGGTCAGGCTTGGCAAGCCCGTATGTTACCAGGCTACATCACAGCCGCTCAAATATAACTAAAATTAGATTTAAAATTTATTATTCAATCTAATTACTGTAATTACTGTAATTACTAATTAATTATTGTGTTTTAAATTTAAAAAATTAAAACAAACAAAACTTTAAAAACCTAAAAAATGTATGAATTGATTTTAATATTTGCTGCTGCATTTACATTAACCTTTATAACAATCCCGTGGTTAATACCTAAATTAAAGATAAGAGGGCTTACGGGAAAGGACAGGAATAAGCCGGGCACTCCACAAGTTCCCGAAATGGGCGGCTTTGGAATTGCAGCAGGCTTTGCAGCAGGCGTTCTTGTTGCAGTGGGGCTTTCCAGTTTTTTCGGATTAAATTTAAATTTAAATTTCGTTCTTGCCGCGCTTTCAACCGTTTTGATTATGGCAGTTATAGGAATAATTGATGATTTATTTTCAATCCACCAGTTAATAAAAGCAATGTTCCCGCTTTTTGCAGCGCTCCCGCTTGTTGCCACAAATGTCGGGAACACGACAATGGCTTTCCCTCTAATCGGCCAGGTTGAATTCGGAATAATTTACGCCCTGCTTTTAATTCCCATAGGAATTGCGGGTGCCTCAAATGTCACAAACATGCTTGAGGGCTTCAACGGTCTTGGAGCAGGAATGGGAATTATCGCCTGCACAGCACTTGCAATCATCGCATGGAGATTAGAAAAACCCGAGGCACTAATAATTCTTGTTTCAATGATTGCAGCACTTTTAGCATTCTTTTACTACAACTGGCAGGGAAAAATATTCATAGGGGACATCGGAACATTAAGCATCGGTGCCGTGATTGCATCAGCCGTAATTATCGGGAATTTTGAAACCGCGGGCGTAATTGTCATAATCCCTTACGCACTTGATTTTATAATAAAGGCAAAAAACAAATTCCCGAGCATTGACTGGTGGGGAACTTATGTTGACGGAAAATTAACCTGCCCGAGAAAACCCGTCGGATTATGCCAGGTGATTATGAAACTAACAGGCGGGATAAGCGAGAAAAATCTTGTTTTAACTTTAATCGGAATTGAATTAATATTTGGATTAATTGCAGTAATAATTTATGGAATTTAATTTATAAAATAATTTATAAAAGCAAATGAATACTCGTGAATCAGAGCGGTTAAAAAGATGCATCCGCCTCTCAAGTTTGAGGAAAGGAAGAGATGGTGGCTGGCTGAATGTCTTAGAGGAGTATGATGAATTAAGAAAGGGAAATGAGAAAGGAAATATTAATATTGGCAAAATTATTGGAAAAATATAAAATCAAGTAAAAAATTTAAATATAATAATAAC